>JMSU01000090.1_pt1 | contig 52875 bp, 51 predicted proteins | sample 179011 | NCBI WGS metagenome assembly JMSU01 (sample SAMN02769580, study PRJNA246767) | bioreactor metagenome | isolation source: Culture-1 Bioreactor ArsB derived from microbial biomass from the upper 2 cm... | place: Germany: Bremen | collected day 87 after inoculation
AACATCTCCTGCGTTTACTGATGCACCCTTAGCAACATTAACAGATACTACCTTTCCATCTGCAGGTGCCATTATTTCATTTTCCATCTTCATAGCTTCTAATATAAGTAATACATTACCATTTGAAACTGAATCTCCTACATTTACCTTTATATCAAGAATTGTTCCTGGCATCGGAGCTGTTATTGTATTTGCGCCTGCTGGTGCTGGAACCGCTGGATTTGGCGTCAGTGCTGCTGGTTTAGGAGCTGCTGCCGGAGCTGCCGTTCTCGGAGCCGCTACTGGTCTTGAAACCGGTGCAGGCGCTATTCCACCCACTTCTTCTACTTCAACTTCATATGATTTACCATTCACAGTTATATTGAATTTTCTCATTATAGTTCCTCCTCTTCACTTTTACAGCATATTATTCATTTGATCCATTCTTCCTGCTCTTCCCCATGCAGGAGTGGAATCAACTACCCTTACGATATTTCTTACTACTATATTGTGGGTAGATGTATTTAGACTTGCTGCTATAGCAGCAGTAATTACCGCTACAAGTTCTTCATTATTTTCCTCAGCTTCTACAACAGCTGGCCTAGGGACAGGAGTTGGTGCCTTAGCTACCTGCAGGGCTTCCTTCTTTTGCTTAGCTACAAACTTTGTCATAATAATGATTAGACACCATAAAACCATAAGTACAACGAAGGTTATAGCCATACCTAATATCGCTACAGTACCTGATGCTAAAAGCTTCTCTCCTAGAGTCATACCGCCTATCAGCTCAGGATCGGCAAATCTTTCGAGTAGGCTCAAATTTTCCATTATTTCACCTCTTTTTCTAGAAAATCTTTAGGGTTATACATCCTATAGAGGAATATTTCCATGTTTCTTAGATGGTCTTGTTTCTCTCTTAGAAGCTAGCATGTTAAAGGCATCAACGAGTCTTGGTCTAGTTGCACTTGGTTCAATTACATCATCAACATATCCTCTTTCTGCTGCTTTATATGGCGTTGCGAACTCCTCTGTATATTCTTGTATCTTCTTTTGTCTAGTCAACACTGGATCATTTGAATCTGCTATGTCCTTTCTAAAGATAATATTTGCAGCCCCCTGCGGTCCCATAACTGCTATTTCTGCCGATGGCCATGCTAACACCATGTCTGCCTTAAGGTGTCTGCTACACATTGCAATATATGCGCCGCCATATGCCTTTCTTGTAATAACTGTTACTTTAGGTACTGTTGCTTCACTATATGCAAAAAGCATCTTGGCACCATGTCTTATGATTCCACCATGCTCCTGATTGCTTCCCGGTAAGAAGCCTGGTACATCGACTAGGGATAGAATTGGAATATTAAATGCATCACAGGTTCTTATGAATCTTGCAGACTTATCAGAAGCATTTATATCTAAGCATCCTGCTAATACTTTAGGTTGATTAGCTATAACCCCTACCGTTGACCCATTTAATCTCATAAACCCAGTTATGATGTTTTGTGCATAGAATGGTTGACACTCTAAAAATTCACCATTATCAGCTAATAAAGTTATAACCTCGTTTACATCATAGGGTTTATTTGGACTGTCAGGTATTATTTCATTTAACCTTTCTTCAATCCTATTAATGTTATCTTCAGTTTCAAAGATTGGAGCATCTTCTAGATTATTAGATGGTAAAAAACTAAGCAAACGCTTGATTCTTACTATGGCTTCTTCCTCTGTTCTATCTGCGAAATGGGCTACGCCACTTATTGTGTTGTGGGTCATTGCACCGCCTAATCCTTCCGATGATACTTCCTCCCCTGTTACTGTTTTTACCACCTGTGGCCCTGTTATGAACATTTGGCTGGTTTTCTCAACCATGAATATAAAGTCCGTTATTGCTGGCGAATAAACTGCTCCTCCTGCACAAGGCCCCATTATTGCTGTAATCTGTGGTATAACTCCAGAGGCAATTGTATTCCTATAGAATATATCTCCAAATCCTGCTAAGGAATCTATTCCCTCTTGGATTCTCGCTCCACCGGAATCGTTGATTCCAACAACCGGAGCTCCTACCTTTAGTGCATTATCTAATACCTTACATATTTTTGCTGCATGCATCTCCCCCAGAGAGCCACCAACCACTGTGAAATCTTGAGCGTATGCATAAACTAGCCTACCATTAACCATACCGTAACCTGCTACTACACCTTCACCCGGTGTGTCAACATTTTCCATTCCAAAATTTACACATCTATGTTTTACAAAGGCATCTATCTCTACAAAGGTCCCTTCATCAAATAATAGGTTTAATCTCTCTCTAGCTGTCAGTTTCCCCTTTTTATGCTGAGCTTCTATTCTTTTTTCCCCTCCACCTTCATTGATTTTCCTACGCATTTCCTTAAGTTTGTTAAATTTGTTTTCCGCCATTGTTCACCCTCCATTCGTTTAAAGTATCCAGTGTGCTTCAAAATAAATGTATCTATGTTTCCTTAATAATGTGAGAAAATCTATAGTTCAAAGTTTTGCAAATTTTGATAATTTAATACATCTCACACTATATTTCTACAAATTCAATCCAATTTTTATACAAAAAATATATACCAATCCATGAGAGAAAGACCAGTATATTAAACTGCTTTATGAGTCATCTATAAATTAAAATAGGTCTAATAACTTTCTAATCAATAAAATAATTATGATTATAGGCCTAGTTTCAATTTTTTATTTTTCAAATTATATTTCCATCTAAGAATATATATTTTTTTAGTATATGAGATAAATCAAACTATTTACAACTTATATGTGATAAGCACTCTTTTCTAGCGAAGAGGTTTATATTATTTATTATCTTTATCATGCATTTTACTTAAAAAGTCATAAATTATATGATAACAATCATATTTATTCTTCAGCTTCGGCAGCATGGGCTACTAAGCTTTGAGACTTATTAACACCTATTAATAGATGAAGAATTATACCAACTGCTAATCCCCAAGCCGATCCTCTAAAGGCTAAGAAAATAGCCATTATTCCTGCTACACCACGTTCTTCCTTCGATTTTACCATGTCTAAAGCTATATAAGCGCATGCAAAACCTTGAACTATAAGAGTTAAAGCTAATCCAGCAGGTAATACAGGCTTTACTAAAGTTACTATAGGCGTAAAGAAAGCAGCAAGAGCCATAGCTGCAGTATATGAGCTAAGTCCACCAAATACAGAATCCATATCTTTTCTACCATGCTTATAACGTTCTGCAACAGCTATAGTTCCACCAGCCCACAATGGACCATTTAATGGTGCATAAGGTGCAAACAATCCCATAATTAAGTTTCTTATACCAGATATAATATTTGATCTGTTTGGATTAAAGTCGATATGCTCATCGCCACGTGTTGATTCAGCATCTTTTGTTACTACCTCTGCAAGTACAAAGTCACCAAAGGCAATAATATATGCAGCAATAACTAATGGAATAGCTTTTATAAAATACTCAACAGGAGGAAATCCTGGAGCACCAAAAACAGTATATCCAGATATTACTTCACCAAATTTAAGTGGTGTTAAACCCCATTCTATTGTAGGAAATGGAATTTCTCTGAATATCGGCCCAATGACTGCAGCAACTACAAACCCAGGAACCATACCATATTTAGCTAGTGCTTGTAAAAACTTATTCTTATTCTTTGTAACTGCAAAGCGATGTGAGAATAAGATTAAGTAACAAATCACAGTCCCTAATAGAATTGTTACTTCTTTACCTTCCATACGTCCGCCTGGCTTTATAACACTTGTAACAGCTGCAATACCCGCTCCGAGTATTATACCAGCACGTAATGAAACTGGTACTCTCCCTACCAGTTTTTTAGCCAAACCAGTTACACCCATAAATGTGAAGATTATCGCCATAGATAATTGTAAAGCAATTATTGCATGTATCCTATCTATACCTTGAGCAAACCCAGCAGTATAACCCATTACTAATGGAATTGCAGGAGTAATCCATCCTGGAAAAACTGGATCTCCAAAAAATGGATGTAAAACATATAAAACCCCATTTAACACCATCATTGTTAAAGCAACTTCGAAAGAACAGCCTAAAACTTCTTGAACTAGTGGGATAGCTCCCATTGCAACGGCTACTAATATAAGACCTTGAATCGCTTCAGGCCACTCCCATTTAGTATGTACAAATGGTAAACGTAATTTAAATACGCCTAAATTAATATAAGGATGCTCCTTGCCATGCTCACGCTTCATCGCCATAAGCTCGTTCTCCTCCTATTTATCCTCTTCGCTAGAGGACAATGCTCATCATATAATAATATGGGTCCTCTCCCCATGAAGGGTGAGAGGCCCTTTTATATTTTAAAATCAATAGAAATTCTTTTCCGTATAAGCATGCTTTTTGTGTACGACGGGTCATCTCCCATTAGTATGGTAAGATGCCCTTTCCTATTTGAGGAAATTGCATAATTCTAACTTGGCAGAATTGCATATGCGAATATCATCCTTAATCTAATTATTTAAAATAGAGTATATTTTGGTGGTATAGCTCTGGGAGATTTAAGACTATATATAGTAGTAAGTTTTTTAGGATGGTAATTATGCAATTTGCTCATTTAATAATATTTCAGCTTACTTCCTTGGAGGCTTTGGAGGCTCTGATATATCTTCAGTAATTCCAGCAATTCTCTTTGCATCTTCGGCAAGCTTTTCCCATTTAGTGAAAGCTCTTACAACTAGTTTTGCACCATCCGGCGAACCTCCACCATGCATACAACCTGGAATACCTCCACCAATTGTTAGCCATTCTACAAGTCTAGCAGCACGTGCCCGTGATTCGCCTGATTTTCCAGCAGCAAGTGTTTCTAATAACTTTTCGCCATAGATCGGAGATTTCATATCTATATAGGAAGGCATACATCCTGTTTCCGCAATACCTCCAGAAATATCTTGAGTCATTACTTTAGTATCATAAGGTAAACTAGCTACTTGAGTCTTATTAACATGAGCCAATAAAGGATTTGGTATGAATAGTCCTGAAGCATGCTGCTTACCCTTAGCCATAGATCCTAGACCCAAACCATATGTTACTTCATTGTTAATAGCCATTTCATTTAGTTTGCTTTGGAAGATTTTTTGCTTTAATCCGTTAACTCTAGCCATATTGATTGCAGCACCACACATTACATCACCTTGACCAGCTACACAAGCTCCGATTGCCGATCTGTATATAGCTGCAAAGTAACCAATGATCTTTCCACTATATTTGTATTCTCCTGCCATGAAAACACGATCGTTTGGCACAAATACATCATCAAATAATAAGTATGCCTGAGTGATAGCTCCAACCTTCGGTGCATCCCATCCTTCTTCTTCATCTCTAGTATCATTTGGACCACGAGTTTCAACTATGGTTAAACCTTCTGCATCACGAGGAACTGCTACTGCCATACAGAAATCTTTATCTGCTTCTTTGTATCCACTACCTGGTACAGCAATAATTTCATGGGCAGCCGCAACACCGCAAATTTGAATCTTGTAACCTCTAATTACAATACCATCTTCACGAATTTCTTTTATATGTAAGTTTGTATCCTTGTTAGCTTGCTGTGATGGACTTTTTGAACGATCTCCTTTTGCATCTGTTATTGCTCCAGCTAAAGCTAAAGAATTATCTTCAACATATCGGAAATATTTTTTCAATCTTTCATGATAATTTGTACCTAGATCCTTATCCATTTCATGCGTTACAGCCCATAATACGTTTAATCCTGTCCAACCTGCACAAGTTGCACCTTGACATGTTCCTGACCATCTGTACTGTTCACGTTTCATATCAGAGTTGGCAATTTGATCTTCCAAAGTCATGTTTAAAGCGTTCCACCTGTGTGCAGTTTCTCCAGTAAGGTGTGATTTTTTAGTGTAAATATGCTTCTTTTCTTCATCAAATGCCATATCATATGAGTGTGCTACTGAATCAATGTGTAGTTTTGTAGCAGGGTTTGTAGTAACATCTTCTATTGATTTACCCCACTTATAAATATTTGGACGCATTTTCTTTAAACTCTCTCTATATTGCTGACCATTCATTAGTGCCATAATACACAGCTCCTTTTTTATTTTTTAATATTCAAAATTCCCTAAGGAATTAAGTTCATTTTTCTAGCTTCAAAGGCTAATTCTTCTCTAAATTTTGGATGAGCAATTTTTATTAATTCTTTAGCTCTTTGTGCTGCCGTTTTTCCCTTTAATTTCGCTACTCCATACTCGGTAACTACGTAATCTATATCATTTTTTGAACAAGTTACATGAGAACCAGGGGTAAGCATTAGTTTAATCTTGCTTATAGTATCTTTTTTAGCTGTAGAATAGGTTGTAATAAAGGACTTTCCACCCTTAGACATTCCTGATCCTCTTACAAAATCCACCTGACCACCTGTACCACTAAACTGTCTGTGTCCAATTGATTCAGAACACGCCTGTCCAATAAGGTCTACCTCCACCGTAGCATTAATAGAGATAAAGTTATCATGCTGAGCTATTACATTAACATTATTAACATAATCAATGCTATGAAACTCAACACCAGGATTGTCATCTAAGAATTCATACATTCTTGGACTTCCAGCAGCAAATGCCGCAATTGACTTGTTAGGATTTATAGTTTTATTTCTATTTGTTACAGCTCCTGATTCAATAAGATCCACCATACCGTCAGTGAACATTTCACTATGTAGTCCTAAACCCTTCTTGGATTTTAATGCTTGTGCCACAGCATTAGGAATCCCGCCGATACCCAGTTGTATAGTAGCTCCATCTGGTATCAATTCAGCTATATAATCACCTACAGTTTTATCTTTCTCTGAAATAGGTGGATTTGGAAATGTTACCAACTGGAGATCGTTCTCACATAATGCGTCAACTTCTGTAATATGTATAACTGCACTACCATGGGTTCTTGGCATGTTTTTATTAACTTCTAGAAGAATTTTCTTTGCCCTGGACATTTGGGCCCTTGCTACGCTTGCAGATACACCAAAGCTAAACCATCCATGCCTATCCATTGGAGATACAGTAGCATAAAAGACATTAGGCTCTACAAGTTCTCTCCATAATCCTGGGGCGTCATGATAATAACAAGGCATAAATCCTGCTCTACCTTCTTGCACAGACTTTCTAGCTGCCCCACTTGTAAACCAAGCTACGTGTCGTATCTTATCCTCCATGCCAGGAGAGAAAAACTTATGATTCTTAAGCGAAAGTAATAAGTGATGTGTAATGCCCTTAAGATCTTCTCTTTCTGCTCTCTCCGTTAAAGCTTCTACAATTCCAATAGGCTCTCCAAGAGCACAGGTACTAGCACAAACATCACCGGATTTGATTTCTTTAGCAATCTCATCCACAGTCTTTAGTTTCTGCTTATAGATCTCCAACCATTTACTCACTTTATCACTCCTTTCCATATCGTTAATTTTGTGTTGTACTTTTATTTAATAGCAACAAGTATGCCAAATATAAAAAACATTATCAATTTTCAGAATATTCACCCTCTTAAAAGCTTGTAATTTAAAGGTTCAATAGAAGTTTTTATTTTTTCTTTTACTCCTTCAAAGGCTCTGCCGTCTAAAATATTCAAATAAAAAGAAGCACATTCGATGTACATATGCATCGAATGTGCTCTATTAAAATATAAACCGCATATTATCAATGTATTTCTAACGATGTAACCTTGCATCTGGTTGATGTCAAATTGCATCTTCGTTTCCTATGTTATAGTTCTTAATCTTTCTAACTATTGTCGATTGATTGACACCCAAGGCACTGGCAACCTTTCTAGTAGTCTTATACTTCTGTAGTGCAAGGGTTAATAATTGAGATTCGACTTCCTCTACTGCTTGTTTTAATGGAACTATATTATTTAAAGTTATTATATCTGTATTTACATTATTTCCTTGAATATATCCTGGCAGATCCTCTATGGATATATTTTTTCCGTAGGACAAAACAACAAGTCTCTCAAGGGTATTTTCCAATTCTCTAATATTTCCCGGCCAATCATAACTAACTAGTCTGTCGATTACCGGCTGAGAAACCTTTTTATTCTCATGATATTTCTTATTGATAGAATTCATTATAGTGCATATTAATTGAAATAAATCTTCTTTACGCTCTCTTAGTGGTGGTATCCAAATATTTATTACATTCAAACGATAATATAAATCTTCTCTAAATTTCCCCTCTTTAACCATTTTTTCTAGATCTTTATTAGTAGCAGCTATAATTCGAGTGTCGACTTTAATCGGTTTTACACCGCCTACCCTTACAATTTCTTTCTGCTGTAGAACTCTAAGCAGCTTTACTTGAAGACTAAATGGAAGATCGCCTATTTCATCTAGAAAAAGAGTTCCACCAGATGCTAATTCAAACATACCTGCTTTACCCTCACGTTTAGCTCCTGTAAACGCTCCACCTTCATAACCAAATAATTCTGATTCAAGGAGATGTTCCGGTATGGCACCGCAATTTATTGTAATTAAGGAATTGCCTTTCCTTTCACTAAGAAGATGTATCTTTTCGGCAAGGACACCTTTTCCAACTCCTGACTCTCCTGTTATGATTACCGTTGAGTCAACACGTGAAACACGAATAGCCAATTCTATAACTTTTTTCATAGTCGGACTATTAGCTATGTAATCCTCTAGTTTCTGATGTTGTTGTAATCGAATCTCTTCCAGTTCACTAGCATAACGCTTAGTTAATTCTTCGGTTTCTTGCAGCTGAGATTTAAGATTCTCTAGATCTGTAATATCTCTTACATTTACTACAACCTGGTTGAGTTCTTTATTATCATCAAATATAGGAGTTGCCGTTGCCATAATTATCTGCCCTTGTTTCGGTCCTGCGGTGATCTCTATCATAGTTGATGTAGTTTTCTTTTTCTTAAGTGCTAGAGATGCCGCTGAGTTATCGTAAAGTCCCATTTGCATAAGTTCGTCGGGAGTTTTTCCTATTACGAATTCTCTTTTAAATCCAGAAATCATTTCCCAAGAAGAATTGACCTTCGTTACCCTACCACCCTTATCACAAATATATAAGCCATCGTAGGAGGATTCAAAAATACCATTAAAATCTTGAACTAGCTTTTTATGGGCATCTAGCTTATGGCTCACTCTTTCTAAGTCTGATATGTCTACAAAAACTCCCACAGCACCAATACATTTTCCTTCATAAATAAGAGGAGTCCTGTTTGAAAGAATAACCCTATCACCATATTTCTTTTTAACACCAATGGTAGATTCTTCATTGTATAATGTTTCTAAGAGGCCCATCTTAGGGTCCATATATGATATATGTCTTCCAACTACCTCAGCCCTTTTTATCCCTAAAATCCTCTCCGCCGCAGGATTATATACTATAATATTCCCTTCACTATCAATTGCAATTATGCCATTGTATGTTGAATTCAAAACCTGTTTAAATCTATTGAACATTTTTACATACTGATCAAAGGTTGTATTCATCATTCTATCCTTTGATATAAATCCGACTAGTAAACCATCATCGTTAACTACGGGAACAATATCAAAATTCATTGTCCACTTTCTTTCCAGAAGATTGTCTGTAACTTTTATTGGAGGATATGAAATAATATCATTTGAATTTATTTTCTCTGAATTCATATAACTTGTACTAATTATATGTCTCAAACTCACAAGTCCAATATACAAGCCTTTGTCGTCTACAACAGGTAGCAGTGAATAAGGTACTCTTTTGAAAATTTTAATTACATCTCTCAGATTTTGATCCGTTCTAATATAAGGTTTTTTAATTAAATCTGAATTTTTAATAGTTAAAATAGTTACCCCTCCCCCTCCGATTGAAATGTATTGAATTCATAGTCCAAAATGCAGTTTCCTCGATTATATAGAATGCATTTGTAAACCTTCATTTTGATTTTTTAAGTGGCCGATCTTTGAAATAACCCAAAAATCAAAATTCAAAGGATTTATTGCATTGTCTATAACTGCTTGATCCAGAACACAGTGCTAAACTATAGATTCTACACGTAGTTTCATTTTCCTTCAAAGCATTGTGTGTATTTTCATATAATTCTGAATTTTGTTTTTTTGTAAAACACTACCTTGCCTTTGAATTTTCCTTTAATAACTGGTATAATTTAAGACATAACAATAAGATAATATATATACAGTCATATTATTTCATTGTATCAATTTAGTACTATAGTATCCAAAACATACTATATCGAAGGGTGGTGCATATAGATGTCAAAGGTACAAGAAAAAATTTATAGATGTCCGCTAGAATTGTCGATTGACCTAATTGGCGGAAAATGGAAAAGTGTGATTTTATGGCACCTACGAAAAGATATTCTCAGATTTAGTCAATTAAAACGAAGACTTCCTGGGATTACACAAAAGATGCTAACTCAGCAATTAAGAGAATTAGAATCTGATGGTATGATTAATAGAAAAGTATATCCACAGGTTCCTCCAAAGGTTGAATACTCCCTTACGGAACTTGGAAAAACAGTATTGCCTATGCTACGTTCGCTATATAAATGGGGAATAAAATATTCAGATATTTATGAGGTAGAAGTTGATACAAGTCTTACTGAAACGACAACTAAAAATACTGTAGAAAAATAGCAAAAGACTGTTCTTAGTCTTTTGCTATTTTTCTATCGAGGTCATTTCTCGAAGAGAAATCTGACCAAAACGAAGGGGTTCGATGCCCCTGAGTTTTTATTTTACAACCTTCTATGAAATTCATCCTTATAATTATATTTTTCATTAATTGCTGCATCCAATTGCTCTAATAACATTTCTTTATCCTCAGACAAGGTTCCACCTAAAGGTACATAGTTTGACGCGTGATTACTTCTGAACATACAATTTGCCACCTCAAGATTTGCTATTAACTCCTTCGTTTCAACCATAACCTCATTTGGATTTAATAATTTTAGATTTCCAGACTGCACATCATCATGCATTTTAGTTCCAGGATTTAATAACAGTGTAAGTAGTGCAATATAGTCAGGGTTTATTTCGTTTAACACCCTAGCCGATTCTGCTGCATGCTCCTTCCATTTTTCCTTACCACCCAATCCTGATATTATCATTACCGATAGTCCTATTCCTGAGGAGACCACCTTTTGACCTGCCTCTATCATTTCTGCAGAATTAACTCCTTTATTTATATCCTTCAATATTTCATCGCTGCCGGATTCAATTCCAAGGTAAATAATTCCTATACCCAGCTCTTTTAATTCCTTTAGTTCTTCCACGGATTTTCTTAATATATCCTGTGGTGCACCATATATCCCTATTCTTTCACACTCTGGATATAGCTCTTTTATCCTTAATAGAATCTTTTTTAGATCTTCATTTTTAAGTATAAGGGCATTTCCATCGGCTAAAAATATTTTTTTTACACTCCTATAATATTCTCTTGCCTCCTCTAAATCTTCAATTATTTCCTCAAATTTCCTTACTCTAAATCTTTTGTCCTTATACATGTTACAAAAAGTGCATTTGTTATGTGAACACCCTATTGTTACCTGTATAATAAGGCTACGAGCTTCACTCGGTGGTCTATATACACTGCCTTCATATCTCATATATATCTCTCTCCTTTTGTCAATATCGAAATCCCAATAAATCAATTACATTTTCATTCTCTGAATATCTTTAAAAGCTGCCTATTCAGAAAATCAAAATATAGATTTATTAATGAATTCTATATACCTAAAGAAGTGGTTAAGAATTTTTGTCACTTCTTTGATTCTTTAGACTATTTCATCTGTATAATAACATTCTCTCCGAATGTAATCAAGTAACAAAAGATTAAAACTTACCTACAAAATATTCAGGGGCTGTCTCAAAAATGTCTCTTATGAGTTCAGCCCCAGGGTGTTTCACAATGAATGAAGTTCAAGATTTTGAAATTCATCAGCCTAATATACCCCTATAATTGTTTCTAGATTAAGTTTGTTCCTAACCCCCACCTCACAAGAGGCGTCAGGCTGTTGACAAATCCGAATTTCTTCATTGTTGCTCCAACCAAGAAACCTTACGTATGTCCATATACGCTGCGGTATCTTGATTTTATGAATAGTCAATATTTCAAGGCTACTCTGGAGATCAAAATGGAGAAGATCTATAGTTATTCCATCTTATTCCTATAATTTATTATAAACTAAATTCGGCAAGCAAGTTGGTAACGTTAAACGCCATCATCATTATAGACATGTGCTTTATTAATCTGACTTTCAAAAAAACTTTTCTTCACCTCACATACTATTTTTATTGGGGTAAAACTATTTACAAGGGACATAGTAAGAAAGCTTGAAAGTAAAACCTATAAGTCCACAAATCTACATGTAGAATACATTTATCAAACTAGATTTTGAATTTTATATAGCAATTGTTTGAAGGATTCCAAATTTAAAATTTTTATTGTAGTTTCTATACATTCACTTACCGAATCTAATTTAAATCTTTTTTATAACCTGAGCAAATTTCATAATTATCATTCTAAAAAACTTACTACTTTTGATTTCATAACCTAAATCTAACCTGTCATAAGTATATCCGCTACTCATGTACATCTATTTATTGAAATCAGCTGCCCAATCAGGTCAGCTGTTTCTTTCAACTTTGCTAAAGTAACTTAATCTAGCTCGCTCTGCTATTTCATAGTAGATGTCTTTTATGCCTAATATCCAAGATTATTATAAAGTATCGCTATTACTAAGCTATACCCATAGCCTTAACTTGAGCTGTTAATTCTGGAACTATTTTGTTTAGATCTCCAACTAATCCTAAGTCTGCAGCTTGCATAATTGGAGCTCCTGAATCTTTATTGACAGCTATGATGAAATCACTATCCTGCATACCCGCTAAATGTTGGATTGCTCCTGAAATACCACAAGCAACATATATTCTTGGCCTTACAGTTTTTCCTGTTTGCCCTACTTGTAGTGCATGATCTATCCATCCGTTGTCTATAGCTGCTCTTGAACCTGATACTGTCCCACCTAATGCATCTGCAAGCTCTTGAAGGATTGTGAAGTTTTCTTTACTACCCATTCCTCTACCACCAGAAACCAATACTTCTGCTTCACTGATGTCAACTACCTCCTTAAGCTCTTTTACAACTTCTAATAGCTTAACTCTCATCTCAGCTTCTGTTAAAGTAGCAGATAATGTCTCTATCTTTGCTTCATCTATTCTGGCTTCATCTCTTTGTAATTTGTCAAATACACCTGATCTTACAGTTGACATTTGTGGTCTGTGATCTGTACAGATGATTGTTGCCATTAGGTTTCCACCAAATGCAGGTCTTGTCATTAGTAAGTGTCCAGTTCCTTCTTGGATATCTAATGCAGTACAATCTGCAGTTAATCCAGTTGCAAGTCTTGCTGCTACTCTAGGTCCTAAATCTCTTCCTATATATGTCGCTCCGATAAATACAATTTCTGGCTTTCTTTCATTTATTACATCGCAGATTTCTTTTGTATATGCTTCAGTTGAATATCTTGCCAGCTTCTCATCTTCTATATAGATAACTTTATCAGCTCCATAAGCTAATAACTCTTTTGCTTGATTATCTATTTTATCTCCTAAAAGAACTGCTGTTAGTTCTACTCCTAGCTTATCTGCTATTTCTCTTCCGTTTCCTAATAACTCTAATGCAACTTTTTGTAATTCCCTATCTCTTTGCTCAGCAAAAACCCAAACGCCTTTGTAATCAGCTAAATTCATTCCTTATCCCTCCTAGTCAATTAAATGTAGTGTTTCTCCTTTAATTTTGAAACCGCAACAGCTGCTGCTTCCTTCGGTGATAGTTCAATTACTTCACCTTTGCCCTTTGGTTCTTTAGTCATTGACTTGAATACCTTAGTTGGTGAACCACTTAAACCTAGAAGTGATTTATCTACATTTATATCTTCTGCATTCCAAATCTTTATTTCTTTTTCGAATGTAGTAAAGATATTTTTCATGTTCATATATCTTGGTTCATTTAATGTATCGATTGCCGTTAGAAGACAAGGTGTTTTGATTTCTAACATTTCGTATCCGTCCTCTAATGCTCTTCTTACCTTTAATGATTCTTCTCCAACCGCTACTTCTTCAACATAAGTAATTTGAGGATATTCTAAATGTTCTGCGATTCCTGGTCCAACCTGAGCAGTATCACCATCTATAGCCTGTCTTCCTGCAAATACTATATCATGGTCTATCTTCCTTAATGCGCCTGCTAATGCATGTGAAGTTGCTAATGTATCTGCCCCAGCAAATGCTCTATCAGTAATTAGGATTGCATCATCTGCACCCATAGCAATTGACTCTCTTAATACAGCCTCTGCCTGTGGAGGTCCCATAGTGATTACAGTAACCTTCGCTCCAAAAGCATCTTTTAAACTTAACGCCTCTTCTAAAGCATTCTTATCATCTGGATTGATAATTGATGGAACACCACTTCTTATAAGCGTTCCTTTAACTGGATCTATTTTAACTTCATTTGTATCTGGAACTTGTTTTACACAAACAACGATATTCATTATTTACCCCTCCTCATTATGGTTTTATATTATCTGAACATATCTCCTGAAATTATCATTCTTTGAACTTCATTCGTTCCTTCGTAGATTTGAGTTATCTTAGCATCCCTCATCATTCTTTCTATTGGATATTCCTTAATGAATCCATATCCACCTAGCATTTGTACACAGTTTGTTGTTACGTACATAGCACAATCAGATGCGGTCATTTTTGCTAGTGCTGCCGATACTGAGTATGGCTTTCCATCATTTTTATCCATAGCAGCTTTATATACAAGATATCTTGCTTGCTCGATTCTCGCCTTTAAATCAGCCATTCTGAAGGCCAAGTATTGGAATTTGTAAATTTGCTTTCCAAATTGCTTTCTTTCCTTCATATAGGCAATAGTTTCTTCTAAAGCACCCTCAGCAATACCTAAGGCCTGAGCGGCTACACCAATTCTTCCTCCGTCAAGACTTTTCATTGCTATACCAAAGCCTTTACCTTCTTTACCAAGTAAGTTTTCTGCCGGTACTCTACAATCTTCAAGAACAACCTCTCCAACTTGAGAAGCTCTGATTCCCATCTTATCTTCAATTTTTCCTATTGATATTCCTGGATATTCTTTTTCTACTATAAATGCTGAGATTCCTCTAGTACCTTTGCTTCTATCTGTCATAGCAAATATTACAAAAGTATCTGCAATTGGACTGTTTGTTATAAAACACTTTTGCCCATTAAGTACATAGTGATCTCCGTCTTTTACTGCAACTGTTTGAACACCTGAAGCATCTGTTCCTGCATTTGGTTCTGTTAATCCAAAAGAACCAACTTTTCTACATGTACACAGATCTGGAAGATACTTTTGCTTTTGCTCCTCAGTACCATAAGCATTTAATGCTCCCATACAAAGAGATGTTTGTACTGAATAAGATATTCCTAAAGACCCATCGGCCTTTGAGATTTCTTCAACAGCAAGGATATATGATAAATAATCTCCACCTGCTCCTTCATAATCGGTTGAGTAAGGTAGACCTATTAATCCCATTGTTCCCATCTTCTTATATTGTTCTATTGGGAAAACCCCTGTTTGGTCAGCTTCTGCAGCTATAGGTTTTATTTCATTTTCTGCAAATTCTCTAACCGCCTGTACTACTAACTTTTGCTCTTTGGTCAATTCAAAGTTCATTTACTTACCTCCTAAATATTAAATTTTAATTTTATTTATCTATTAACTTCTAATTTTTCAATATTCGTATAACCTATGTTAAAAAATCTGTTATTAGCAAAAATTTGCTAATATTCATCATAATAATGTCGACATCATTGTTATAATTTTTTCGATTTTCTTACCTGATATAATTTTAACTAATTTCTTTCCTATTTACAAGTACGCACTTTTTTGTTTCATTGTATCGTTTTTGTATCGTAGTATTCATAAAGTAATGTAGTTACCTGTAAGTATTATAGTATCTTTTATATACACTGTATATTAAAGTTTAATTTATCCATTTCAAAACAAAACCTAATTCAGCTGGAGTTTTTACTCCAGCTGAATTTCCTACATTTATAATTCACCTATAACACCCGAGGGATTTTGGATTATTCTTAAGATCTTTCTGCCTTTGATATTTCTTGTGGAGTTACCTCTGCATCCCTTTGTAATTCTCCCCTTCTTTGTATTTCTTCATGAATTACCTTCCCAAAGTCCTTAACTAGTTCCTGTAGGAAGCCAACATAAATAATGACAAGTATCACTACTAAAGGTAGTCCTGTAGAAAGGACAATAGACTTAATCGTATTAATATCCGTTCCAATAAATGAAATCGCAATAGGTAATGCTACTAATACTAGACACCATGCCAATTTCAAGAATTTGTTTGGTTCAGGTTTTTCTTCGAAAAATATCCTCAAAAAAAGAGATTCACATAAAATCGAATCTCTTTCTATACATTTGGTTTTATATTTTATTAATATAACCGCTATTCGCTTTTTAAAAATTTCATTCCAACCATTAATATATTGAATTTTATTGCATCGTTTAAGCTTCTCAAATCTAATCCAGTTATATTTTGAATCTTATTCAATCGATAAATCAATGTATTACGATGAACATACAGTTTCCTAGCTGTATCACTTATATTAAGATTATTTTCCAGAAACTTAGTTCCAGTTAGAGAAAGTTCCTTATCTAATAATATACTTTCTATATTACTATTTGTACAATTCAGTATATCTTTTAATTTAGATTCCTCTACATTTTCGATGAGCATAGGCAGAAGCAAATCATTGTAGCGATATATTTTCGTATTCTCAGCAAATTTACTTCCTAATTTAATCAATAGGTTTGCTTTTTCATATGACTCATAAAGACCACTTAAGTTATTAGCAGTAATTCCAACTCCAATATTAGGTTCATATAAGAGTTCAGAAAAAATCGTATCATAAATACTCTGCTCTAAATCATCATAGTCCTGATCATTATTTATTATTTTAATAAAAGTCAGTGTATTATTATTTAACCTGATCAATATTTCACCAGGATACATACTTGTTATTACGCTATGGCCTTCATCAATAATTTCTTCTGAGAGCTTAATTACAATTGCCTTTGCTTGAGAATCAAATTTGAAGTCGAATTTACTACTAAGTTCCTTTATTTCATCGTGGCTAAGTTCTTTTTGAATAATTCCTTTTATAAAATCTTCTTTTGTCAAGTTGTTTAGGTTTTCAGATAGGAAGAGAGCAATTATTTGTAATAGTCTTCTATTTTCAACCTTATTTCCATCAATGGAAATTATTAAGTCATTGCCATAGTTAGTATGAATTGAGTAGTATAATTTATCATTTATTGATATAATTCCATTATTAATATCCTCATAATTAAAATAGGTATCATATTCTCCTACTTTTTCAAGACTCGAACTGTCTATTACATATCCTCTATCATCCATAAGACTTATATCATCATCAATTATATTTTGAAATTTAGCAAATAAATGTCTTATTTTTCTTATATCCATAAGTAAGCCACCTACCTTTTTAAAAAAAAGAAGAGGAAAACCTCCCCCTCTTCGTGCTGTCTAATTATTTATCTCCAAGCTTTTCCTACTGAACCAAACATATTCATTTTCTCTACAATTACTTCCTTCATTGCTTTTCTAGCTGGTCCTACTATTTTTCTTGGATCATATACATCTGGATTCTCTTTTACAAACTCTTTCACTGCCTTGTGAAAAGCCATTCTAATATCCGTATCTATGTTTATCTTGTTTATTCCAAGGTTAACTGCCTTCTTTATACTTTCCTCAGGTACACCTGAAGATCCATGTAAAACTATTGGCATATTAAGTCTTTCTTTGATAACCTTTATTCTGTCAAAATCAAGTTTAGGCTCACCCTTGTATGGTCCGTGGGCTGTTCCAACTGCTATCGCTAAAGAATCTACTCCTGTCTCTTTTACGAATCTTACTGCCTCATCTGGGTCAGTATAGGTTGCATCTCTCTCATCAACTGCTATATCATCTTCTACTCCGCCTATTTTACCCAGTTCAGCTTCAACTGAAACTCCTACAGCATGAGCCATATCTATAACTTGCTTTGTTTTAGTAATATTTTCTTCTAACTCATAATGTGAAGCATCTATCATTACAGAGGTAAATCCATTTCTTAAACATAGCATTATTTGCTTAAAATCAGTACCATGATCAAGATGAAGTGCTACTGGAACTGAAGCGTTTTTAGCTGCAACCTGAGCCATTGCTGATATGTATTCTACTCCAGCATACTTTAGTCCACCTTGACTCGCCTGAATTATTACCGGTGATTTTGTTTCCTCAGCAGCTTCAATTATTGCATGAACCTGCTCCATATTGTTTACGTTAAATGCTCCAACTGCATATCCATTTTCATGAGCATGGTCAAGTATTTGTTTTCCTGATACTAACATTGTATTTCCTCCTTCATTCTATAAAACTTTTTTATTATAGAAACTTCACTTCGACTAGGAACAAAATTGCCTGGGACAGGTTTGTTACCATATCAACCCGCATGGCCTACATGTGTCCCGTCAAAGGAACTAAAATCATTATTTTCAATATATATTATAACCCTTTTAATCCACTATATCAAGCTTAAGTTTAAATATTTGTATTTTAGGTTCTCATATACAAATCAGATTGTTAACTTTGTCAACAATCTGAAGGGGCTGACTCATAAAAACATCTTATGAGTTCAGCCCATGGATGTTTCAGAATGAATGAATTTTAAATAACACAGAAATTCGTTATTCCGAGACACCTCCTTTTACTAGAATATCGTTTTTTCAGTAGCCTTATCAAAAATATGGGCTTTATCCATATCAAAGTATATTTTTACTTCATCACCAATACTAGGATTGAATATAGGTTTAACCCTAGCTATGAGTTTTTTAGAATCAATCTCAAGATATAGGTATGTTTCAGATCCTAATTGCTCTTTTACCTCTACTTTTGATTTTATAGCCTCAGCTCCCGACGCTTTATTAGATTCATTTTTTATATCTTCTGGCCTTACTCCCAATACTACTTCTTTATTTATCTGTCCCTGCTGGCGTAGAATTTCTGCCTTGTCCTTAGGTATTTTCACTGAATTGTTCCTGAACTTAAAGTATACATCTTCACCCTCTTCATAAAGCTGTCCATCTAAAAGGTTCATCTGAGGACTACCAATAAACCCTGCAACAAACATATTTGATGGTTGGTTATATATTGTTTGAGGATCTGCAACCTGTTGCACGAGTCCATCCTTCATAACAACTATTCTTGTACCCATTGTCATGGCCTCAGTTTGGTCATGGGTTACATAAATAATTGTTGTTTGAAGCCTATGATGAAGCGTACTAAGTTCGGCCCTCATTTGTACCCTTAGCTTAGCATCTAAGTTTGATAGTGGCTCATCCATTAAGAATACCTTTGGTTCCCTTACTATAGCTCTTCCCAGCGCTACCCTTTGTCGTTGTCCACCGGAAAGCTGTTTTGGCTTTCTTTTTAATAAATCTTCTATTCCCAATACATTAGCAGCTTCTTCTACCCTAGTTTTTATTTCAGCCTTGGGTACCTTCCTCATTTTTAATCCAAATGCCATATTATCATATACAGTCATATGAGGATATAGAGCGTAATTTTGGAATACCATAGCTATATCTCTATCCTTTGGTGCAACATCGTTAACTAGATTTTCTCCAATATATAGCTTTCCCGATGATATCTCTTCTAGTCCAGCTATCATTCTCAATGTCGTAGATTTTCCACATCCAGACGGCCCAACAAATATAACAAACTCCTTATCTTCTATTTCCAAATTAAAATCCTTAACAGCATGAAAACCGTTTGGATAAACCTTATTTATTTTGTCTAGACTTAATCCAGCCATTATATATTTCCCCCTCTTAGAAATTTATATCTTAATTCTACTATAATATTTAAAACTAATATATTGACAAAAGTTCCAAAGATAATGACTTCAAATGTACAAACTATACAATACAGAAAGTAAATGAACACTATCTTCTTTGATAAGTGAGGAAATTGCATAATTCTAACTTGGCACAATTGCATAATAAACGTGGTATAGATATAGGGCTTTTAAAACTATATATGGTAGTGAGTTTTTAATGGTGGTAATTATGTGATTTGCTCAAATGTCAAAAAATAATTATTGTGTAATGGAAACCATCCAATACACAATAATTATTTATATATATCTATTAAAGGGAGAGGGATTTCTAATCCTTTAGATTTACCAATCTTTCTTACTATATATATTATTTTACGATAAAATCATCAACTAATATATTGACAAAAACTCCAAATATAGTATCTCAAAATGTACAATGTGTACAAAAATATAGAATTTGATAAAAATCTTATGAATCAAGTTTCTCATAAAACCTTACAATTTGATTTTTTATTGACTCTGGATCTAATCCATATTTCTTATATAAATCCTTTACACTTCCCGATTCTCCAAAGGTGTCTTGCACCCCAATTATTTTCATAGGTGTAGGATTATTTGTTACAATTATTTCAGCAACAGAACTACCTAAGCCACCATATATACTGTGATCCTCTATAGTTATAACTGCTCCTGTTTTTTTAGCGGAAGACAGTATCAATTCCTTATCAATTGGTTTAATGCACGGCATATTTATAATCTCTGCATTTATATCTTCTTTCATCAGATCTTCTGCAACCAATAGGGCGTTATAGGTCATGATACCATGGCTTATTATTGTAATATCAGTTCCCGCCCTCAGAATATTACCCTTACCAATTTCAAAACTGTAATCATCGCTATATATCTGAGGCATTTCAGCCCTTCCAATTCTTATATAAACTGGACCTTCATATTCCATTGCTGTTTCTATGGCAACTCTTGTCTCTATTTCATCCGAAGGAGCCAACACAACCATATTTGGAATTGTTCTCATAAGAGAAATATCCTCCAAGGCCTGATGGGTAGCTCCGTCACCTCCAACGGCCAGTCCAGGATGGGTTGCTGCAATTTTTACATTATTTTTGCTATATGCAATGCATTGTCTTATTTGATCATATGCTCTGCCTGTTGCAAATACTGCGAATGTACTTGCAACAGGTATAAATCCTTCACTAGCTAGACCACCCGACAATGACATCATATTTTGTTCGCATATTCCTAGGTTGTAATATCTGTTAGGAAATTCATCCTTGAATTTTTTTGTCCTTGTCGACGATGCTAAGTCTGCATTCAAAATAATTATCTTATCATTCTTCCTTCCCAACTGAACTAAAGCTTCTCCTAAAGCATCTCTAGGTGACTTCATATCACATCACCTCTCTTAATTTCTTAAGTTGTTTTTTAGCCTCTTCATACTGGTCATTATTCATTTTGCCACAGTGCCAGCTAATCTCATTTTCCATAAAGGAAATGCCCTTTCCCTTTATGGTGTGTGCAATAATTGCTGTAGGACCTATACTATTTTCTTCCCTCAAAGACTTTAGGATTTGCTGTATATCGTGTCCATCAATGCTCCTTACCGTCCATCCAAATGACTGAAACTTCTCTTCCAGGTCACAATAACTTAATTCCTTAATCAAGGTATCATCTAATTGAAGCCTGTTATGATCTACTATTACAACCATATTATCGAGCTTAAAATGATTTGCAGCAGCAATTGCTTCCCAGTTTTGTCCTTCCTGAAGTTCTCCATCACCGACCATAACGTATACTCTACTTTTTACACCCTTCAGTTTTAATCCAATAGCCTTTCCCATTCCATATGATATGCCTTGCCCTAAAGACCCCGCGGTCATTTCTATCCCAGGTGTTTTAAGGGAATGTGGATGACCCTGTAACATTGAATTAATTTCTTTATATTTATTAATATGTTCCATAGAATAAAAGCCTAAATCTCCAAGAATAATGTATAATCCTAAGGCTCCATGCCCTTTACTAAGAATAAATCTATCTCGATCTTCATACTTAGGATTGTCGGGATGTATCTTCATGACATCATAGTAAAGTGCCGTTAGAATATCTATAGTGGATAATGTTCCTCCATAGTGACATTTCCCGATTTTATATGCATAATCAATCAGCATCTCCCTTATTTTATTTGCCTTTAATTTTAATTCATCGATTTGCATTAGCTCTCCCCCTAGGTTAAAGTAGTTGCAGTTCCAACTTATAAGTCCTCTGGTCATTCTATTAATAAAAGAGGGTGTCTCAGAATGACGAATTTCTGCGTTATTTGAAATTCATTCATTCTGAAACACCCCGTGGCTGAACTTATAAGATATTTTTCTGAGACAGCCCCTTTACGAAATGTTAAACTCTGCAAACTTACTTATTCCTTAATGAACAAATATCTTTAATATATTTCCTAACAAAATTCCTACTACTCCAAAGTCTGTATCACTAAATGTTGTATTTGCATAGCCTAGATCTCCTAAAACTGGCATTAGTAAAACTGGAAGAATAGTTATTAGTAGACCATGGGCAAAGGCTCCAATTAAAGCTCCTCTTCTACCTCCAGTAGCATTACCAAATACCCCCGCTGTGGCTCCACAGAAAAAGTGCGGTACTACTCCTGGAATGATTACGGGTAATCCCAAAGCCATAAGAATAAACATTCCTATAACCCCTGCTGCAAAGCTTGACAGGAACCCTAGAAGTACTGCCGTTGGTGCATATGGAAATACAACTGGACAATCTAAGGCAGGCTTTGCATCCGGTACTATCTTCTCAGCTATACCCTTAAATGCTGGAACAATCTCTGCAAGAATCATTCTAACACCTTGAAGAATTACGAATACCCCTGCAGCAAAGGTTATTGCCTGAATCATTGAGAATACTATAAAATGTTGCCCTCCACTCATTTTCTCTGTGAATTCCTTACCAGCTGCAATAGCAGAAATCATATAAATAATACCCATTGTAAATGCTATAGCCACCGGTGTATCCCTTAGGAAGGAAAGTCCCTTTGGAAGTTGAATCTCTTCGGTTGAATTCTCCTTATTCCCAATCCATCTTCCTATATAACCAGCTAAGACGTAGCCTATAGTTCCAAAATGAGCAAAGGCTACCTCATCGGTTCCCGTTATATCCTTCATAAATCGTTGCGCAATTGCAGGGAAAAATACCATTACGATACCTAGAATTATTGACCCTATTGCCACTAGTCCTACTCCTGATATACCTCCTGCTGCTAATATAGCCGCTATCATTATTCCCATATACAAGGTATGATGACCAGTTAAAAATATATACTTCCACTTAGTAAATCTAGCTATAATAACATTTACAATCATACCGAAAAACATAATCAATGCCATCTCTTTACCAAAGGCTTTTTGAGCTATCGATACAACTGCTTCATTATTTGGTACTATACCAGTTATCCCAAATCCATACTGAAACATTTCAGAAAAATGATTTAACGAGCCTACTACCACACCAGCTCCCGCACCTAGAATAATAAATCCCATAATAGTCTTTAAAGTACCTTTAATGCAATCAGTCGACGACTTTTTCTGAGCTAATAAACCTACCAGTGCCACAAGACCAACTAAAACTGCTGGTACGCTTAAAATATCATACATTAGGAATCTGAAAAATGACATATAATTCCCTCCTTAAGTTTGCAATGTATCACTATTTTTTCATAACATAATAATTAAGCTCATCTACATGACACCAAGCTTCTTAAAAGTTGTTTCAAGCTGTCTCTTCATATCCACTTTATCAATCATGTTCTTTAGTGATATTATTTCTCCACCTATTCCTTCTAGCTGGCTAGTTATGTCCTTTGTTCCAACATAAATATCTGCACCTTCACCCTTAGCTGATCCTAAATCCGTATGGGTTACCTCGGCATCTACTCCCATATCTTTGATAATAGACTTTATGCTCATTTCCATTATGAAGCTGCTACCTAGCCCACTTCCACACACAACTAGTATTTTCATATACAACACCTCCCCTCTATTTAGAATACTTTTCAAGAATATCTAGTATTTCTTCCTTACAGTCTGCCTTAAGTATCTTTTTAATATCATCTTCATTATTTAAAAGTCCCATAAGTTGAGATAACGCTTTTAAATGGGTTTCATTATCTATAGCCGCTAGCGTTATTAAAAGCTTAACGGGATCATTATCTTCATTCCCGAATTCGATAGGTTTTTTTAGCGTTATGAGACTCATAGAAAGTTTCTTTACACCCTCTTCTGGCCTTGCATGGGGTAGGGCTATTCCTGGAGCAATTACTATATAAGGTCCAATCTCCTTTACTTTGTTAATAATTCCGTTAATATAATCCTTCGTTATATATTCCTTATCTAAGAGTATCTTAGCCCCCTTGTACACGGCGTCCTCCCAATCTATTGCTTCAATATTTAATTGAATACTATCAAGATTCAATAAATTATTTAACATAGGTTTTCCTCCTTTGAAGTCATTGTATTTTTGATTATTTTTTAGAATGAAGACTATTTCATTCTGTAACTGTTCATAGTTCTTTATATCACAATGATTTGATACTGAGTTCATTATTTTAAGTACTATATTTTCATTTACATTACTATTTTCTATTCGGGAGATATTAAGGGTATTTTGTATTAACCTACAATCCTCTGGGTCCAATAAAGGTTTTACAACTAATGTAGGAAAAAATTTACTTTCAATATTTATAGTTGATATTATGAAATCTATTTTTTTATTTTTATATTTATCACATTCAAAGGAAGAGATTGTATCTACTATATCTATTTGTGGAAATTTGACCTTAAGCTGGGCTTCTAGCAGCTTTGATGTACCGACGCCACTTCCGCAAACCACTAAAATACTAACCTTGCTTACAATAGTATTTCTTTGTTTATGCAGAGCCGAAGCAAAGTGCATAGCTATATAGGCTATCTCTCCTTCATTTGCTTGTAAATCATATTTATCCTCAATTGCTTTAATAATATTTTCTGTTACGTCATAAATCCTTTTAAACCTAGTTTTGATGTCATTCAACAACGGGTTTTGTATCCTAATATCAAATTTCAATCTATATATTGCCGGTCGCAAATGTAAAATTAGATTTTTAGCTAAGCTTTTCTTATCAGAAAATATAATATCATACTCTCTTTCAAAATTTTTCACTAAAAAACTAACCATTTCCAAAACCGATTCACTTTCAAATTGACTATTTAGGTCTTTTTGCACTCTAGATCCCACAAGGTGCATGGTTATATATGCGATCTCATCTTCCGGTATTTCTACTCTGATTTTCTTTTCTAACTTTTTAGCCAGTTCTTCAGACACTTTATATTCTGAAAATCTCTTAACACGCTCTAAGTTACTTGTTGTTATCTTTATTTCCATATTAGATGCTAGCCGCTTTATGGCGATTGCTAAATGAGTTACTAAATTCAAGTATGAGTTATATGTAAATTCCTTTTTTAATAATTTTTCAGCATATCTTACACATTCTTCAATGTAATTTATATCTATATCCTCAAACAGATTTTTTAATTCCCGGGAAATCCCATTGTCAACTGCATACCTTCCGTTTATTGCCTTAATAATGTTAATTGCCATATCCTTATCAAGTATTTCTGTCATTAATTCCTTTACAGAGCTTCTTTTTCTGTTTTCATTTCCCTCAAGAAAATATCCAATTCTTGGCTTACCAATTAGTTTAACTTCACGTTCCTCAAACCAATTCTTTAATGCTTTCATTTCCTTGAGCACCGTATTTTTACTTACAAATAGCTCCTCCTGCAAATCTTTTACTGTTATAGGCCTCTGGGAATCCAGTAGCTTCAATGCAATGATTTTCTTCCGTTCATCACTGGAGTTCACATATGAATATACCTCAATATCCTCTAATTTCTTTCTTATAAACACCCTATCGCCATTAGAAACAGAAAACCCTTTCCCTTGTTTTCTTGTTAACTTGTTAATTCCATTAAACGCTAGCCAGTCATCAATCTTTTTCAAATCATATCTAATAGTTCTCTCAGAAATATTTAGTTTTTCAGATATTCTCTTTACGGCAATGGGCTTCCCCTCATCAATTATGTTCATTAAGATAGTACTGGATCTTTTATCTAGAATCATACAATCCCATCCTTATATTAATAAATATGTTTGTATAGCTTTTCATAAAAGTCCAACATATGTATCTTCTAAAACTGCAAAAATGGATTAATCTCAGAATAGTATCTAATGATTGTACAAGCTACAACTTATATATATTCCACCACGAATAAATAATTCTTCAATTTGAGACCTTTGCAAAAAAATAAATAGGGCTGTCTCATAAAGGTATCTTATGAGTTCAGCCCCAGGTTTTTTCAGAATGAAGCTCTGTGTGAATGTTTCAAATAACACAGAAATTCGTCATTCCTAAACCCCTTCTTCAATAAATTATTACTTTATATGTTATACACAATTTTTCCATTTATAATAGTCATAACAACTTGGAAATCATTGTTAATAACAGTCAGATTAGCTATTTTATTTTCCTTTATACTTCCAAATTTCTTATCCATCCCCACCATCATAGCTGGAACTAAGGACGCCATATGAACTGCGTCTAGAGAACTTACTCCAACTTTTTCAATCATGTTTTTTACTCCATCAATAAGCTTAAGTGTGCTTCCGGCAAGAGAACCACTTTTGAGACGTGAAATTGAATCCTTTACAATTACTTCTAATTCTCCTAATTTGTACTCACCATCGTCGAGTCCACCTGCTCTCATACAGTCACTGATTAAACAAACCTTATCTACACCTTTACACTTAACTAGTATCTTCATTGCTTCAGGGTGAACGTGTATCGTATCGGCTATTAACTCAGCATATATCTCATCTATGGCTAACACTGCTCCAACTACACCGGGCTCTCTATGATGTAGCCCCCTCATGCCATTAAAGACATGCACTGCAATATTAGCTCCATTTTCTATGGCTTCTTTAGTTTTATCAAAGGTTGCATTTGTATGGCCAATTGAAACCTTGATCCCTTTTTCAGTCAAAGATTTGATTAAGTTTATAGACCCATCCTTTTCTGGAGCAATTGTAATTACCCTTATACTTCCTTCCGAATCCTCTAATAGCTTATTAACATCACTATCATCTAAACTTCTAATGAACTCCGCTGGATGTGCTCCTTTGTTCTTCTCTGTTATAAATGGTCCTTCAACATATGAGCCAATTATTGAAGCACCTTCCACCCCTTTTTTCATCGCCTTTTCAACATTTATCACAGCTTCTCTTATCCTGTCCCAGTCTGCTGTAACTGTGGTAGGTAAAAATGAAGTTACCCCATTAGCTGAAAGATACTTTGATATTTCATTCAATGCCCCATAGCTAGCATCCATAGTATCGAAGCCATTTGCACCATGAATATGTAAATCGATTAATCCTGGTATTATTCTATATCCAGTGCAGTCAATTATATCTAATTCTTGTTCTTCATCACTAACATCTATATCTTCAATTATGTCATTATTCACTATCAGACCAGCATTTTTCACGATACCCTCTTCACAATAAATTTCAGAAGCTTTAATTAAATATTTCATTTAATTATCTCCTTTCTATTATTTTAAAGTCATGATCTATTAATCAATAAGAAAAGTAGAAAAACACATATTTGTTTTCCTACTTTTATATTATACATTAAAACTCCTGTTTTTTAATTAATCAGCCATAATTCTCCAAGTTATTTACTTCTTTATCATGGTCCTTCTTACTCACCAAACCCGTTTTCAACCAATTTTACTAATACTTCTAATGCTAAATTTTCATCTGCTCCATTTGTTTCAATAGAAATATACTCGCCTTTTTGTACACCTAAACTAAGTATACCCATAATACTCTTACCATTAAATTTTTTATTGTCCTTTGCTATTTCCACTTCACTTTTAAATCTATTGGCTTCTTTAACAAACATACTTGCTGGTCTTGCATGTAGTCCAGCTTCATTTATTAATTTAACTTGTTTGCTCTTCACTCTAAAACCTCCCTATAATAGATTTATAACCTTATCTAAACTCTCATTGCTATATGAGGATATTATGAAATCTGCCATACTCAAATCTTGCCTTTCAGAACTTTCACTTTTAAATCCAATGCATTTAATCCCTGCAGATTTGGCAGCTCTAACTCCATTACATGAATCCTCTATTACTACGCATTCTTCTAATTTCATGCCCAACCTATCAACTGCTTTTAAAAAAATTTCAGGATCTGGTTTACCTTTTCTTACTGAGTCTCCATCTACATAGGTCTCAATATAATCTTCTAACTTAAATCTATCTATCACAAATTCAATAATTTCCTTAGGAGATGATGAAGCTATCGCCATTTTTATATCATTATTGCTGAAATACTTCATCCAATCTATTACCCCGTTCATAATACTCAATTTTTCAAAACTCTTAAGATTTGTTAAATACATTTTTCTTTGATACTCAATCAGTTCTTTTACGATAAATTTCTTTTTTAAACAATACTTATCACATATTTCTGTCCACATATCAAAACTATTTTTACCGATATAGGTTTTCTTTTCTTCTTTACTCATGTTAATATTTAATTCTTTAAATATTAACATATCTACATCCATATAGGTAGGTTCTGAATCAACAATAACACCATCCATGTCAAAAATAACTGCTTTTATCATAATATTACTCTCCTTAAGATATATCATAAACTTCAATACTATCGATTAAATCCTTCACTACGGAAACATTTATTTTTCCTGTTTCTTTCTCCATAGCATTTGAAATTCCACAAGCATTAGCCAATCTCAATATATCTTCTATATTCAAATTCTTTAATAATCCCAAGGCAAACCCTGCCACAGTGCTATCACCAGAGCCCACTGGATTTAGCGCTTCTATCTTCGGTATACTGACTTTAAATTTCCCCTCATTTCCAACAAATATCATTCCATTCGTTCCTAAGGATACAGCAATATTCCTTGCCCCCATACCCCTTAACTCTTCACAAGCCTTAATGATATCTTTATCATTATTTATTTTAACTTTAGTTATTGCTTCTAACTCATCCTTATTGGGCTTGATTAAATAGGGAGATGCTTTAATTCCATCTACTAATGGATATCCACTTGTATCAAGTATTAATTTTACGCCTTTTTCATTAGCTAAATTAATAAGATATCTGTATATATCTAAATTAACTCCTTTAGGAATACTTCCAGAAGCTGTTATAATCTTAGATTTATCTAAAGTGGATTTATATTTCTTAATGAAATCCTCTATTTCCTTTTTACTGATTTCCGGTCCTTTTTCTAGTATCTCTGATTGGCTACCATCTTCTAAAATTATACCTATACATGTTCTTGTGTCACGACTTATCTTAGTAAAATTCGTATTGATTTTTAGAAACTTTAATTGGTCATCAATGAATTCTCCTGAAAATCCTCCAACAAATCCTAGGCAAGTTAATTCTACATTTAATTGATTTAATACCCTTGATACATTTATACCTTTCCCGCCGGGTGTATATGCGTAATCCTCACACCTAACTATCTCATCTTTACAAAAGTCTTTTAAAGTATACCTTCTATCTACTGATGGATTTAAAGTTATTGTAGTAATCATTATAATTCCCCTATACTCTATTATTGCTTTGACACATTAAGATTTTATCAGTTACAACCTTTTTCATTTCATGTTTAGCCGGCATAAAGTATTTTCTTGGGTCATTTGCATCGGGATTTTCTTTAAAGTATTCTTTTATTGCATTTGAAAAGGGTATCTTCAATTCAGTGGCTATATTAACTTTGCAGACTCCAATTTCAATGCACTTTTTTACACTTTCTTCTGGAACCCCTGATGCTCCATGTAATACTAACGGAATATCTACTAGCTTTTTTATTTCAATAAGTCTATTAAAATCTAACTTTGGCTCTGACTTATACAAACCATGGGCAGTTCCAATGGCTACTGCCAGCGAATCAATACCTGTTCTCTCTACAAATATCTTTGCAAGTTTAGGATTTGTAAGCTGTGCATCCTTTTCTTTTACCACAAGCTCATCCTCTTGACCTACTAGTTTTCCGAGCTCAGCTTCCACTGTCACATCAAATCGATGGGCATAATCCACTACTTGTTTAACAATTCTAATATTATCTTCAAAGGGATATATAGATGCATCAATCATTACAGATTTACATCCCAAATTTATAGAATCCTTAATTTTTTCAAATTCCTCATGATGGTCTAGGTGAAAGGCAATTGGCACTTTAGAATTTTTAGCTCCAATCTCAATTATCCTTTGCAAGTAATCTTTCCCTGCAAACTTTATAGTTCCCGGTGTTGCCGCTAAAATCATGGGAGATTTCATCTCATTGGCTGCTTCTATAACAACTTGCGATGTTTCTAAATTATGAATGTTAAATGCGGGAACTGCATATCTATTTTTTTGAGCATCTAATAGCATCTGCTTAGTTGATACAATAAACATCTGTATCCTCCTTTTTAATCTAAACTTTGCAAATTATAAAGTCATAGGAATTTAAGTAAAGACTTTAATTTATACATGTCCAAAACTCCCAAAACGCTGAGTATTTATCCATGTACAAATTGAGTTTTACTATGTAAACCCTATATAATTAACACATACCTTCTTCTTTTATATACCATCTATCTCTTCAATTTTTTTACTCTTATTCTTCATAGTAAAGGAGATAATCTGTTCTTTTCCTGTCTTAATAGCTTTTTCTATTAATTTCTGAGGATTGTCGTCATATCTATCAAATAATATTTCTATTATCATAGGAATATTGGAACCTGCTAAGACTTCACTACTACCATGCTCTAAAGATAGTTCAACGCTGTTCTTAAAGGGGGAACCTCCAGGTATATCCGTAAAAAATAGATACTCCTCTACATCCATTTTGTCCATAGCAAATTTCAAGTTATTTTTTAGATCCTCAGTAGAATGAGACTCTAGAAAATCAACGGCTTCAAAATTCTCTTGATTTCCTACAACTAGATCTATAACAGATTTTAATCCTGTTGCAAAGTTTCCGTGTCCTGATACTATAATTCCTATCATTCTTGTTACCTCCTGTCCTTAAAATAAGAGCGTGTCTCACAATGACGAATTTCAAAATCTTGAACTTCACTCATTCCGAAACACCCGGGGACTGAACTCATGTAATACTTTTATGAGACATCCCCATATTTTCTTTAAAGAATTCCAATATATTTCCCTATAATTCCAAATACAACGGTGATTCCAATAAGTTTTACTGGTGATAGACCTTTTTTAATGAAATAATACATTAAAAGTGTATATCCTAAAGGCAGCATATTTGGCATAACTTGATCTAAAACATCTGTTTGCAAAGCAACGCTTGCCTGTCCGGCTTTCAGCACTAAAGGTGTAGATAATCTAATATAAGATGCTATCAATGCTCCAACAACTGAAATTCCTATAATAGATGCCCCATGGGAAACATGCTTTGTACTCTCCTTGAGCTTTTGTATAGCACTTACTCCTGTTTTATATCCATAATGCATAAGTGCAAATCTTAAACCAAAATGTACTACATTAAATGCTAATAGAAATATAATAGGTCCGGCTATGTTTCCGTCAATAGCTAATGCTGCTCCAATACCTGCAGCAATTGGTAGTAATGTTAACCAAAATAGCGCGTCTCCAATCCCTCCCAAAGGTCCCATAGTTGCAACCTTAATACCTCTAATGCTATCTACTTTTTCCTTTGCTTCTTCCATGGCTATTACTATCCCCATAATAAATGTTACTAAAAATGGATGAGTATTAAAAAATTCCATATGCATTTTCATAGATTTAGACAAGTCATTTTTGTTTTTGTGTATTTTTTTAAGTCCAGGAGCTATACTATATAGCCATCCAGCAGACTGCATCCTTTCATAGTTGAAAGATGCCTGCAGAAACAATGACCTCCAAGCTATTTTATTTAAATCATTCTTAGTTATCACTTTTTCCTTTGATAAATTTTCATAGGTATTTACATTAGATGCCATCTGACATTACCTCCTTTTTGGAAGCTACGTTACCTTTGTCTTTATTTGAATAATAATCATATAGTGCAAATGAAGTACCTAATATAGCTACTGCCAATATGGAAAGCTTTAAGAATGTTACTAAAATAAATCCTATAAGTAGAAAAGCCACATATTCTTTCTTTAACATAATTTTTAATAGAATTGCAAATCCTATTGCTGGCATCATTCCTCCAGCTGTAGATAATCCAGCAATCAATGTTTCTGGTAAAGCTCCTACAATTGCTGTGGCCTTATCTGCACCAAAATAAATTGGTAGGAATGCAGTAATAAAATAAGATGTAAATAATATTGCTAAACCTATATAATTAATTCTGTTAATTCCCTTCAAATCAGCTTTTTCTGCGTACTCGTCAGCCTTATGCATAACAGGTGAAAATGCAGTAAAAAATAATGTTATTCCAGCCTGTGCAGCTATTGCAAAAGGTACTGCGATACCAACAGCTACATTAGGGTCTTGTTTCGTTAATATTGCAAACGCTGTCCCGATTATTCCACCAATAACTACATTAGGAGGCTGTGCACCAGCAAGTGGAACCATCCCCATCCAAACTAGTTCAAGCATACCACCCGCAATCAATCCAGTCTTCATATCTCCTAAAATAAATCCAACAACTACACCTGTTACTACTGGGCGATGAATATGAGTAAGACCATCAAATAAATCTATCCCTGTTATACCAGCCCATATAGCTATCAACAGTGCTTTGACAAACATCCTTTTTCCCCCTTACGATTAAAATATTTATATAGAATCCCAAACTTATTTGGGCTTAACTATATCAAATCCATGATATTTTCACCTTTCTCATCTGGAACTCTTCTTAAGTCAAGTTCAACACCTAATGAATTTAATTCTTTAAAAGTGTCTTTGTCATTCTGATCTACAGAAACCGTTGACGAAATTTGTTTCTTTCCTTCTTTATAGTGCATATTTCCAATATTCACCTTATCAATTTCCACTCCACCTTTAACAAGGGTAAGAACGTCTTGAGGTGTTTTACATACTATAAATATTTTTTGAGATGAAGAGGCTTTATGAATAATGTTTATTGTCTTTTCTAGAGTAAAATATCTAGTTGCTACCGTATCCGGTACAACCATATCCATTAGGCTCTGCTGAACTTCATCCTGTGCTACCTCGTCATTTGCAACTAATATTAAATTAGCACCTAAAAAATTACACCATGTCACTCCAACTTGACCGTGAATTAACCTATTGTCAATTCTAGTTAATAAAATATTTGCCATTTTAACACTCCCCCATCTTTCTTGATCATGAAATAGTTTCTACTTTATTATATGGGTGAATAATAACACCCTTAACAACTCTATTGACACTTCCATCAGGGCTAGGGTTATCGGGGCTAATACCTAACTCTATAGATTTATGAAGCGCAAGAATTTGTGCATTTAAAATATAATTAAAGATTAAATAACAATCATCTAAGTATTCTTCTTTGTTGTTATTTACATAAATAATATAATTACATAGCTGTTCTACTTCTTCATCCTTATAGTCGCTAATTGCTATTACTTTTTTCTTACCATCTTGTAAATATACTTCTTTTAATAGGTCTAGTTCATATTTCCTTGCATAGAAATTATTTGACAAATACATTACTATAAGTGTTTTATCGTCTACTATAGATTTTGGACCATGTCTAAAACCCAAACTAGTATCGTAGGAAGTTGAAACTTTTCCTGATGTTAATTCTAACATCTTGAGAGCCGATTCTCTAGCTAATCCATTTAGACTGGCAGCTCCTAAATAAACCGTTCTATCAAAATTCCACTTTGATATTTCCTTTAATATACTAACATTAGCTGTCAAGATATTTTTTCCATTTTCAATAATCCTTTTAATATGTCTTTCAATTGAACTTAAATCATCTAAACTGAAAATCAACAACGAAGAAAGAACCATAGTTGTAAAGCTTCCAGTCATAGCAAAACCTTGATCATTGGCATCTTCTGGCATCAATAGCATAATACCATTGTCATCTTCTTTAGCCTGACATGCTAATTCACCTTCCGGATTACACGTTAGCACTACATGATATAAATTATCAACTATTTTTTTAGCCAAATTAATAGCTGCAACACTTTCAGGACTATTCCCAGATCTTGCACAAGAAATTATTAAAGTGGGAGTTGAGCTATCTAAAAAATGTGAAGGATGAGTTACAATATCTGTTGTAGCTATGGCTTCAACCTTATTTTTTAGCTTCTTATTTAAATACGGAACAACACTCTCGCCAACAAAGGCTGAACTTCCTGCACCAGTAAATATAATCTTTAAGTTTTCATATTCAAAAGCTTTGTTTAAGAATTTTCTAAGCTCATCTTCTCTATTTTTTATTATCTCATATGTTTCTTCCCACAGCCTGGGCTGATTTGAAATCTCTACGGATGTGATATATCCTAATACTTCCTTTAGTTTTTCCTCACTATATCCTAGTAATCTATTCATCATTTACCTCCTAATACATTATTATGTCATGTGGTCATGTGGTTATTACAAGTTCAAAGAAAAAAATCGCCTTATTACATCAACTTTGACTTGCTTTTTATCTCACTAAAAATAATTTTACTTTAATTTATAGATATGTCTAAGTGGTTAGTGGTTATGTGGTCCGTATCACTTGTAGTTTAATTTTATATTAAAATTTATATTATGTCAATATTTTTTATATCAACATAATATACTATTTTTATAAAAATCATATTTAAACGGCCCTTATATTCCCATGATCTATAAGCTAAACATAGTTCAAAACTGGTTTTAGATGATTAAGGATATATCAGCACTAACCATTTAAATGTTTGAATTATTTCTCTAAAACAACACGGTATTTAAATCTATCTCCTCTAGCAATACCTATAGTGTATTCTATAATCTTTTCTCCTTCATAGGTAATTCTCTCTATCATCATACTTGGAGAACCCGGTTGATTTTCTAATAGCTCCGCCTCATCTTCTCTTGTAGAAACAGGTTGAAAACTCTCTTCAGCCTTTGAAAAAACCGCATTATATCTCTTTGTAAAAATATCATACATTGCTTCCTGTTCTAAATCATCCCTTGTTATTCCTTCAAATCTCTTATATGGAATATAGCTTGTTTCAAGCATAATAGGCCTTCCATCGGCAAGCCTTAATCTTGTAAATTTATAAACCTTTTCCCCTTCTCTTATCTCCATTTCTTTAGCAATATTTTCATCAATCTCTACTATTTCAAAATCTATAACCTTAGATGATGGAACCTTTCCTAATTTCTTCATTTCTTCAGTAAAACTGTAAAACTTTAAGAGATCTTGTTTAAATCGCTCGGGAGAAACGAAGGTTCCCTTTCCATGCTGCTTATAGATATACCCGTCTTTCTCCAGTTCCTGAATAGTTTGCCTTACTGTGGCACGGCTGATATCATACATTTCACATAATTCTCTTTCCGATGGAAGCTTATCATTCTCTTTGTACTTCCCACTGTTAATCTCGTCGATTATGATGTCCATTAATTGATAATATAATGGCACCCTGTCTCCTTTTTTAATTACTGGCATATGTCACCTCATCTTACGTATTTCTTATAGGTCTCCCATCTTTTCACTATATTAGTAAGATGGCCACTTGTAACGTGGTACGTACCTTATGTTCTCTATGGTAATACAAATTCCTAATATTGTCAACAACTCTGTATAATCGGCTTTGTAATACATACAAGCTAGAGGGAATATAATGTTATGAAGAATATCATCTTAGCCATTTAATTAAGGAGTTGATTATATGTTATTAGAAAAGGAAGTCAAAGACCTGGTGAATGCAATTCAGAATACCGACGAATTTAAAGAATTAAAAAACGCAAAGGCAGATATAGAAAAATATCGTGGTTTAAAAAACGAAGTAGATCTTTTTCAGAAGAAACAAATGGAGCTATATAATCTCAATACGCAAAGTAAGAATGCTGCGCCCCTTACACTAGAAGTAAATAAAGCCTTTAAAAAACTTTCTCAGATCCCAGAAGTAAATAGACTATTAAGCTCAGGCAAAGAGTTTAACGACATGATTTTTAAATTATTTCAAACTATACACAACTTACTAGACTCAGAACTTGAAAAGTAATATGGAGGGGATAATGATATGAGCTCATTAAGTCAAAGAAAATACAAAGATGAACTTCCATTAAATACAATTAACAGGATAAGAAATATATTTACAGACCTAGGCATTTTAACCACAGAAACTGGATGGCAAAATTCCGCTAGGGATTTCTACTCAGTCACTCTATTAATTGAAAATACAAGTATCAGATCAAATGGGAAGGGGACAACTAGTGAATATGCTTTGGCAAGTGCCTATGCAGAACTCTTAGAAAGAATACAAAATCAGTCTCACTTCAGACTTTCCATGGATTTTAGTAAGGAAGACTTCGAATATATGGGTTTTTTCTATGCTCCAGATGAAAAATGCTTAACTATCAATGAACTATTGAATAGTGACGAAGATTGGATTAATACTCAGTTAGGTCGTATTAAACCAAGCAGTGATATAAAAGAGATTCTTAATAGATGGACCTATATTTCATATGAACATATCCCATGTGATTTTATATCCCTTCCATATCTAAATATAAGTAATGACAGGTTATCCCATATCCCAATAAAAATGGTTTCTAAGATGTATATGTCCAATGGCATGTGCGCCGGAAATACTGCCCAAGAGGCTCTGGTACAAGGAATATCTGAGATCATAGAGCGGTATGTAAATAAAGAAATTATTATGAAAAAAATAACTCCTCCTACTATACCAAGGGAATACATAACAAAATATCCTAGGATAGATTCAATGATAAATAGCATAGAACTTAGTGGTAACTATAAAATTATTCTCAAGGATTGTTCTCTAAATGAAGGCTATCCAGTGATTGGAGTAATCTTTATTGACAAAGATGACCAATCCTATTTCATCAAGTTTGGGTCCCATCCAATATTTGAAATAGCTGCTGAAAGAACATTAACGGAGCTTTTACAGGGACAGAATGTGAAAAATATGATGGGAGTCAAGGAGTTTTCATATAGAAAGGGTATTGATGATGAACATGATAATCTATTAAATATACTTGTAAATGGTTCTGGTATATATCCCATAGAACTCTTTAGTCATGAATTTAGCTATGAGTTTCAAGAATTTGAAGATGTCCATGAATTGAACAACATAGAAATGTTTAAATATATGGTTGATTTTATAGAAAACAAAGACCTTGATATTTTTGTTCGTGATGTTTCCTATCTTAATTTTCCCAGCTACCATGTAATAATACCTGGATTAAGTGAAGTAGAAGAATTTGATGATATTAGGGCTCTCGAAAGATATTCTCGATATAATACAATAAAACGGCATATCCGAAACCTAGAGAATTTATCTACAGAATCTATAAATGCAATATTTAGTTTTTTCGAAGAAGAGAAATACAATAGATTTTCATCAGTTTCTCAATTTTTGAATCTTAAGACTAAAACTGTCTTTCCATGGTACTATCATAGTATTGATTTATTCATTGGATCCCTACATTATCATTTAGGAAATCTAAGTGAAGCCTTTAATATTTTCGATAGCTTTATAAATTACTCGAAATTAGGTAATTACAAAAACAAGGCAGAGATCACTTATTACAAGTGTATTAGGGATTATATAGGAGCACGCTTAGATGGATTAAGTCAAAATGAGGCGGTTGAAACTCTGAGATTGTTCTATCCAGTTAATATTATAAGCGGAATGTTAGGTGACATTGGAAATCCTGAGGCTGTATTTAATAGATATGGACAATTACAATGTTGGGATTGTGATGAATGTAAGCTTAAGAACCATTGCTTCAATCAGATAACTGAAGAGATTTATAAAACCTTAAAAGAACAATATGCATCAAATCCAATTGATCAAAGAGCATTAAAAGAGCTTCTTGATTTATAATATAGAGTTTACATAGTAAAACTTGATTTATACATATGCAAATACTCAGTGTTTCTAGCAGTTTTGAATATATATAATTTAATAGTTTTACTTGAATCTCTATACTAATTCAAAAAGGTTCCTGCCTTTAATGGCCTAGGAACCTTTTTGAATACAGCTAGCTAATTTTTTTAGGAAAATCTGTTATACTTTGAAGTTGTCTAACCTTATCTTGTAGGATACATGCCATTCATTGACTGCATTGGTTCCATAGGCATTTGATTTGCCATTGGATTTGCCATTGGATTCATCATTGGATTTGCCATTGGGTCCATTGCCATGGGATCCATCGCCATTGGCTGCATAGCATGCATTGATTGCATTGATTGCATTGATTGCATTGATTGCATACAAGCCATTGCGCTCATACAAGCCATTGCACACATACATGCCATGGCATTCATTGAATCCATTGATTGCATTGGTTGCATTGGTTGCATTGAATGCATTGGGTGCATAGACTGCATTGGCCCCATCATATCCTGCATTGGCATCATCTCTTCATTTTCCATATTCTCATAACCGTAATGTTCCATTAAAATATCACCTCTTAAATTTAAATTATTAATTTATTTTACGTTCAATATTATAATATGTAGAAGATGCATTAATGTGAAAGTAAAATGTATTAAACTCAATTATAAATTTAAGAAAATATAATAAACACTCAAGGACATCTAGTCCCTAAGCTTTAGGTCAGATTTTTATTGGAAAAATGACCTAAAAAAACTGTGGGCGATTATTTTTTGCTCCCAGTTAATGTAGCTTAGCATGCGACACCATATTCTTTCCCTTTTCTTTAGAAACATATAACCCTTCGTCAGCTAGAGAAATCAACTCCTTCACAGTGCTTCCATCCTGTGGATAGGATGCTACGCCAACTGATATAGTAAACTTAGGGTTTTTCATCAAACTCACATTTTCTCTAAGACGCTCGGCTACTAACTTTGCTTCTCCAATGTCTAAGCCCGGTAGAACAATAACGAATTCATCCCCACCAAATCTTCCTAGCAGATCTTTTTCTCTAATACTGCTTCTAGCAGTATTAACTAAATTCTTTATACAAACATCACCTGTAATATGTCCAAAGGTATCATTTATATGTTTAAAATTATCTATATCAAACATCATTACTGAAAATTTTTCATTCTTTTTAAATTTTATCATTTCGTCAATTATATTAATTATCGCTTCTTTATTATACGCCTTAGTCAATGAATCCGTTTTAGATTTAATTATTAGTTTTTCCTTAGCTATCTCATAATGTAGTAATTGCTTCTTGACTTCCTTATTAACTGATCTATCTATTTTTTGCTTTAGTCTATTTGCCTCTTTAACCTTACTCATAAGCTCATCATAAGTCTCGTTATAGATGTACTTATAAAATGTAAGGTACGCAAAAAATCTAGAAATTTGAGATATAGCTAGGCTGTAATGTTGATTTTCAAAAAAAATCAAGCCTGTACTAATTAGTAATAAGATATTTGCCAAAAAAAATGATTTATTCGGAAACTTTCTATACTTTATTAAAACTAGATTTACAGTAATTATATATATAGATATAAAAATTTGATTTCTATGAGATAATAAATATAATGGAATTATATCTGCTTTTTTCAAAACAAAATAAGAACAGGCACCTATTATAAAAATAATGATAATTGCTGAATCATAGCTTTTATTATTAAACTTAAGAAACATCGATACAAGAAACACCATTGATAGTGCTATCTCCGCGAACCAAAATATATATGAAGTCGATGTACCCTTTAAAAACATAAGGGAATAGACACATATAGAAAATGGGAGAATGAAGGCCAGACCTAAAGCCTTTGATAAAGATTGCTTCCTATTCATACTTATTGTAAAAGTAAATATTAAAAAAGAAAAACATATTATAATCAAAAATTTAGTTTGATTTAAAATGTCTAATTGGATCATAATAATGCTCCGCTCCTTTGTAAAATCTTTGTTTATCTATAGTATATATTAAATTACTTACTCTTTGAATACCCATTTTTTCGTATTTTCGACATTTTTTTTGCTTTTCTAATTATTTTAACCTAAATTAATAATATGGGATTATATATATATATTCTTAAAATTAACATTAGGCGGTATTAATATGAAGAAGAAACTTTTATATTTCATTTCTATTTTCCTTATAGCGTTATTTATTTTATTCAATACCTCTTTATGGTTCCCAATAAGGAGCTATATTGTTATGTTCTTTTATAGCAAAATCCAGGAAGAGGAAAGTCTATTAAATAAATATGATATTAATCTAAAAATCCCTGGTGGTCTAAGTACAAAAAATAAAGATTGGTATCCCTTTGTTATGATATTTAATGATGATACCGGTTTTTCAGAGATTTTAGATAGAAAGGCCGCCCTAACTATTCTCTATAACTTTGGTTACTTTAAATTAAAGGATGGTGCATCTACCTATTATGATCCAAGCTCTAGATATTTTAGCAGTTTCTATGGAGGCTATTTAGTTAAAAATAGTGATAACTCAAATACACCATTTGGATTTTATGGTGATGGGCAGATAAATCTTGAGGAGATATCCTTGGTACCAAAATATGACCAAGAAGAGTTGGTTCTCAGCAGCTTAGGTTGCCTCAGAAAGGATATGAGATTTGACGTTTCCATTGATAGTATAGAGTATGACATCAGCTATATAAATCATGGTAATTGGGTTAAAATAGATTCTACAATCATTACAAATAGTCCCGTTCACATGTACAGGAAAAGCCAAAGGGCTTATATTCAATATGGAGAACCTATTGATAGATATTATACTGGTAATGATTTTCCTTTGATTACATTAAGGGGAAGAACCTACGTTAAGTATTTGAAAGAATATGATCTGTCACTCTTTTTATATGTATTAGCACCTACTATGGATGCTATAGAAGAATGTGATAAAAATATATTATCTAAAACGATGTTGGAGAAAGGCGAATAGCAGTTCAAAGTTCTAAGATTGTTATTGTTTTTTTAGTCTATACTTTTGAAACATAATAAATAAAGAGCCATCTAAAGTGGCTCTCAGGCTGTTGAGAAAACCGAATTTCTTCGTTGTTGCTTCAATCAAGAACCTTTACGTATTTCTGTATACGCTGCGGTCTCTTGGTTTCATCACGCCTCGAACTTCAAATTTCTCAACAGCCTATCATCTTGTTGACTTTGTCAACAATCTGAGAGCTACCTAAAATGGCTCTTTATTTATTGAACATTATACATTCCTTTACTTTGCATATAATTAAATATATCTTCTCCGTGATGCTGCTCTTCTTTCTGGATATGGTTTAGAATCTGTCTTATATTTGTGTCTCTACATTCAAAGATAGTTGTATTGTAAACACCTGATACGTATTTTTCAGTCATTAAAAGATCCTCGCAAAAATACGCATCCTTTTGACTATAGGAAGCTCCTCCAGTTGGAGCTTGCCCAGCATATTGATTATTATTTTGCTGCCCTTGTTGCCCCTGACCCCCGGGCATGCTTGGAAGCTGTCCGCTTAGTATCTGGTTAAGGGTGTCAAAATGCTGCCTCTCTTGATTTGCATGATCTAAAAACATTTGTTTAAGTGCTGGATCCTCAGCCTCATTGGCATATTTAGTGTATTTCTTTACGCAAGCATCTTCATGGCTCTTTTGATCCTCTAAGAGCAACCTTTCTTTTTGACTTAAATTTAACATCACACTGCCACCTCCAGTTATTATTCCTTTTAATAAATTAGGCTGATGAGAAACCGCTAACTTCAGATTTGCCAACAGCCTACCATCTTGTTAACGTTGTCAACAATCTGCTTTATTATTTTTTGTAATAACTGGTTATTTATCCATGGTTATATAAATATTTTTAAATTATTTGCTATAATTCTACTTTTACAATAAATACCTATTCCCATGAACCTATAGCTCTTATTTTTTTGTATCTATTATCTAGTAATGTATCATTGTTTAATTCCGTTAAGCCCATTAACTCCTCTAATAGATATTTTTTTATCCTATCTGAAACAAATTCAATATCTTTATGGGCTCCTCCTAAGGGTTCTTCAATTATTTTATCTATTACCCCCAGCCCCAATAAATCCTTGGCTGTAAGTTTCATGATCTCCGCTGCCTTTTCAGCTAAAGATGCATCCTTCCAAAGAATACTCGAAAGCCCCTCTGGAGAAATTACTGCGTATATTGAATTTTGAAGCATGCAAACCCTATCACCAATTCCTAGGGCTAATGCTCCACCACTTCCACCTTCTCCTATTACTACAACAATTATAGGGGTTTTTAATCTGCTCATTTCTAAAAGATTTACGGCTATAGCCTCTCCTTGACCTCTCTCTTCAGCACCTAAACCACAATATGCTCCAGGGGTGTCAATAAACATAATAACTGGTCTCTTGAATTTTTCAGCCTGCTTCATAAGCCTAAGGGCTTTTCTATATCCCTCTGGATGAGGCATACCAAAGTTTCTCTTAATATTTTCCTTTGTATTTTTTCCTTTTTGTTGTCCTATAACGGTAACAGGCATTCCATCAAGGGTTCCAATTCCCCCAACAATCGCACTATCATCTCCATAGAGTCTATCTCCATGAAGCTCTATAAAATCAGGTATAATACTATTGATATATTCTAGTGTTGTTGGTCTTTCCTGTAGTCTTGCAACCTTGACTATCTGCCATGGCGCTAAGCTAGAGTATATTTCCTTTTTAATTTTTTCTAGCTTTTCTTTAAGAATATTTATCTCATTCGTTAAATTAACTCCACTTGACCTCGCAAATCTTTCTAGTTCACTAATTTTCCCTTCCAGTTCGATTACTGGCTTTTCAAATTCTAGGGAGTTACTCATGCTTCTCACCCCCTAATGTATGGATGTTTAATATTCTATAAAGCATATGCTTTAAATCCTTTCTGTGAACAATCTTATCAACAAATCCTTTTTCCTTCAAAAATTCTGATCTTTGGAATCCCTCTGGAAGTCTTTGTCTTATTGTTTGTTCTATAACCCTTGGTCCAGCAAAACCAATCAGGGCCTTTGGCTCTGCTAAAATAATATCTCCAAGCATGGCAAAGCTTGCGGTAACACCACCGGTTGTAGGGTCAGTTAAGACAGAAATATATAATAATCCTTTATCAGCTAATCTGCTGAGTGCTGCAGAGGTCTTTCCCATCTGCATTAAGGATAATATTCCCTCCTGCATCCTTGCACCACCTGAAGCAGAAAACATTATTACCGGTAATTCCTTATCTATGGCTCTTTCAATTGCTCTCGTAATCTTTTCTCCAACAACTGATCCCATGCTACCCATCATAAATTCTGGATTCATGGCACATATAACAACTGGTATTTCATTAATTCTTCCTTCGCCTGTAACAACACCCTCAGGCTCTCCTGATTTTTTCTTAGCACTGTCTATCTTCCCATCATATCCAGGAAAGTTTAAAGGATCTAGAGTCTTCATATCACTATCATATTCTATGAAGCTGTTTTCATCTAAAACTAAATCTACCCTATCCCTTGCTCCTATTCGAAGGTGATGATCACATTTGATGCAAACATTGAAACTGTTCATTAAGTCTTCTTTTGAAAAAGATTCTCCACAACCTTTGCACTTTACCCAAAGACCATCATCTATCTCTTTAGTTTCTTGCTTTCTCATATTTTTAGGATACTCAGGATATCCTTTTATATCATTTTTTTCTGTATTATTTATATTTATTGTTCCATACTTTTTTTTACGGAATAGTTCCTTTATCACTTTGTTTCTCCCTTCTTGGAAAAAAATTATTTCATCATTTCCTTTTCTATAAAGGAAGTGTCGATTTGATTTTCGATAAATTTATCATTGCATAGTATTTGACTATGAAAATCTATATTTGTATTGATTCCCGTTATTATCAATTCATCTAAAGCTCTCTGTAATCTAGCTATTGCCTCCCCGCGGTCTCCTCCCCATGCTATAAGCTTACCTATCATTGAATCATAGGTTGATGGGACCTTATATCCACCGTATATATGGGTGTCTATACGAATACCATTACCTCCAGGTATCAAATAATCCTTAATGGTACCCGGTGATGGGGCAAAATTGTTATTTATATCCTCTGCGTTTATTCTACATTCTATGGCATGACCATTAATTTTTATATCTTCTTGGTTAAATTCAAGCTTTTCGCCACAAGCAATCCTTATCTGCCACTTTATTAAATCCATACCCGTAATTAATTCCGTAACAGGGTGCTCAACCTGAATTCTAGTATTCATCTCAATAAAATAGTAGTTGCCAAACTTATCAAGTAAGAACTCTATAGTTCCTGCGCTCACATAATTTACTGCCTTTGCAGCCTTGACTGCCATTTCACCCATTTCTTTTCTCACGGAATCACTTATTATAGTGCAAGGTGCCTCCTCTAATACTTTTTGATTACGTCTTTGAAGAGAACAGTCTCTTTCCCCTAGATGAATAACCTTTCCGTGTTCATCGGCTAAGATTTGAAATTCAATATGCCTTGGTCCTTCAATATACTTTTCTATGTACATCGAATCATCATCAAATGCAGCTGATGCCTCGGCCTTTGCCATATTAAACAGATTGACGAACTCTTCTCTTTCATATACTAGCCTCATACCTCTTCCGCCTCCACCGCTGGCGGCTTTTATCATAACTGGAAATCCGATTTTTTGAGCTATTGGAGCTGCATTCTCAGCCTTGTTAGTAGCATACTCAGATCCTGGAACAACAGGTACTCCTGCTTCAATCATTGTTCTTCTAGCCTCTGATTTATTACCCATTCTTCTTATATGCTCCTCCCTTGGACCAATTAGCTTAATACCATGGGTTTCACATATCTTTGCAAACTTTGTATTTTCAGATAAAAAACCGTATCCTGGATGAATAGCTTCAGCTTTAGTAATTTGAGCAGCGCTAATAATATTTTTTATATTTAAATAACTTTTAGATGAAATTGCAGGGCCAATACATATGGCTTCATCTGCTAAGTGAACATGCAAGGAATCCTTATCCATTTCAGAGTATATAGCAACCGTCTCTACCCCTAGTTCCTTACAGGCCCTAATAATTCTTACTGCAATTTCTCCTCTATTTGCAACAAGTATTTTCTTAAACATTATGCTTTATTACCTCCTGATTTTCATTAATGGCTGACCATATTCCACAATATCCTCATTTTCTACCAGGATTTCTATAACCTCACCATCAACCTCACTTTGGATTTCATTCATTATCTTCATGGCCTCTATAATACAAAGAGCCTGATCCTTCTTAACATGAGCTCCTACCTTTGCAAATGAATCTGAATCCGGACTAGGTGCAGCATAAAACACTCCAACTATAGGGGATTTAACTATGTATATATCCTCGGAGTCCACTTCCTGATTCTCATAGACTTCCTCCTGTATTGGTCTTTCTATAGTTTCTTGCTTTTCCTTTATCTCGTAAACTCTATCATCCTTAAGAGCTGATTTTGAAATCTTTATTTTAAAGCTATTCTCTTCTATTTCTACATTTTGTATAGATGTTCTATCTATTGTTAATATCAATTCCCTTATATCTTTAACGTTCATAAATATCCTCCTACAAGTTTTTATTGCTTAATATTATTACCTGGTACTAATACGTAATGCTATTATTATATCACATAACTCCTATTATTCATAGGATCTTAAATAACACTTTATATATACATTTTTTTCTAGTAAAATAGAAAAAAGAGGTGTCATTATGAAAATAGCTGTTTTAGATGCCCAAGGGGCTGGGCTAGGCAAAAGCATTATTAAAAAAATACGAAAAGACATTGATTCACATATTCATATAGTAGCACTAGGTACTAATCCAGTGGCTACCTCAAATATGATAAAAGCAGGAGCAGACAAGGGTATAACAGGTGAGAAAGAAATCTGTTATTTTTGTCATACCAATAATGTAGATTGTATAATAGGTCCCATAGGAATAATTTGCAGTGGGGGAATTAAAGGTGAGATTACCGCAGAAGTTTCACAAGCAGTTTTTCAGCTTGATTGTAGAAAATATATAATCCCTATGCAAAAACATGGGATCTATATACCTGGAACAACACAGTTAAAAATAAAGGATATTATGGATGAGATTGTTTTAGATATAAAAAAAAATAAAAGCGTCTAACGACGCTCAAATTGTTGACAAAGTCAACAAGATGATAGGCTTTTGACAAATTCGAAGTTCGAGGCGTGCTGAAATCGAGAGACCGTAGCGTATACAGAAATACGTAAGGGTTCTTGATTGAAGCAACAACGAAGAAATTCGGGTTTGTCAACAGCCTGAGCGTCTAACGACGCTTGATACTTTTAAAAACTCACTATAATTCACGTATGTCTACCCCTCCTCTACTTTTTTCTAAGGCTTTAATTATAATAGGAATTAGTACTAGTTGCATTATAATTCCCCAGATGGATTTAACAAAGGCAGATGCCAGGAACATTTTAAGGAAGAACTGATTTCCTCCAGATGTTATTAACAGATAATTTGCTAATCCCAATACCACTCGACCTAATAGCATAGCCGACATTAAAGAAGGTACAACATTCCATCTCTTTTCATGATATAAATATCCACAAATAAAGCCATATGCTGAAAGTTCTAGAGCCATTGCAAGACCTATTGGATATGTCGGCGGCATACCAGTTAGGACTGAGCTTAAAAGCGGAGTTATAAAACCCACTATCAAGCCGTATCTCGAACCTAGAATCAATCCGCATAACAATACTGGAAGGTGCATTGGTAAGAATATTTGTCCTGCCATACCAACAAGATGAAATAGGTAGGGTATTATTAATCCCAATGCAAGAAAAAAACCGCCTCTCATTAAATCCTTTGTTCTAAAGTTCATATTATCTCCTCCTAAAAATTTGATTTTAAATAAAATTTCGGGGAAATCGAACCCCTTCGTTTTGGTCAGATTTCTCTCCGAGAAATGACCTAAATAAAATAAAAGGTAGAGCAAAAATGCCCTACCTTCGTGGTAAAGTTTGTGAAAATTTATTTTTACGTGTTCATATGATCAATGGATTTTCGTAATCCATATTACTTATAATACTATAAAAGTATTAATTTAACAATATAGTTCTATTATAAAAACTATCGCAGTTCGCATGTATCTTCAATGAATTTAGTAAGCTCCTTCATCAAATCTACAACCTTATCACCTGGATGAAGTTTTCCTTCTTTGTCGAATACAACTCTAATTTTAGGCCTTGTTGGATTATCTTTATTATTACCTATTACTAATCCCTTCTCACCGGTATTTAGAATTACACCTGTACCTTGGGGGAATATGGCAATATTATTTATAAAATGTTTATATATTTCTAAATCCAATTTTACCGATGTCTCAGCTGATAAAAGCTCTAATGCCTTGTAGGTTTGCATTTTTTCCCTATGAGCTCTATCAGATGTCAAAGCTTCAAACATATCGCATATCGATGTTATTTTTATGAACTTATTAAGTTTGCTCCCTTCTACTCCTAGAGGGTATCCACTTCCATCCAAACGCTCATGGTGCATTAATATGATTGCCTTTACTATAGCAGAGATATTCATGTTCTCCTTAACCATTCCATATCCATATACAGTATGTTTTTTAATAATTTCATACTCTTCTAAAGACAATTTCTCAGGTTTATTTATTATTTCAGAGGGTATATGTGAGTACCCTATATCATGCATTAAACCTCCTATTCCAATATCTATCAACTGATTTTCATTGAGTCCCATGGCTCTACCAGTCATTATTGACAACACTGCAACGTTAACACTATGATTGTATGTGGCTAAATCAGTACTCATTATTTCTACCATATTAAATAAACTACCGCTATTTTTCCTTAAATTATTCATTATATGATTTATAATACCTTTTACATCAGTATAAGACTCATCGGAAACATAAGCATTTCTATTTTTTTCAAGCTTTTTGGGAGTCATGGTATCAAATAGATTTTTTATTTTTTCAATGGCTTGAACCTTAACTTCTGGATCAATGGCGTCTTCAATCTCAATTCCAGCCGATATCTCGTCATCGATGTAAACTGCTGGTATATTCTTTTTAAGTAGGTTTTTTATATAGCCACTAGTTAATGTTACCCCTCTATGTAATAAAACATTTCCATCTGAATCATATACTTGTTTTCCTAATTCCATTCCAGCTTCTAAATGCTTAGAAGATACAATTCTCATAAAATCACCTTAATCCGTACTTATTTTAAATTAAAGACATCTATGATTTCATAGATGCCTCTTGTGATCTAACAATTAATGAGTTATATCAAAACTACTTGACCCAAGACTCATTCATGCTAATTCCCATTGGGCAGTCTGTCAGTCATAGGGTTAAAACCCCTTAGACACATAACTTTGCGTCCCCATCTTTCGATAGGTTTGCCATTATCATGGTAATTTTTATTAAGTTTTATATATTGTTGCATATCATTTAAATCACTATTTATATGGCTCAATCCTAAGATTTATATTACTACATATTCACAGTATTTTCAACATGCATTTAGACCCATAGCATTAGTATTGATTTATTTTTGTAGTTTTTTCTTCTACATAAAAAAGCGGGGCTGACTCATAAAAACCTTTTATGAATTCAGCCCCACGGTGTTTCAGAATAACAAATTACTGTTCCTGCCAATTAGCTGGATACACTACGTAGATAAATCTACAAGAATCAGGTGTACTAAACTTAATAGCTGTGTTTTTAGGAATTAGCAATATATCTCCTCTTTTCCCAACAACTTTTCTATTTCCAATTATTATTTCCAATGTTCCATCTATAACATAATCTATCTCATCATACTTAAGTGTCCAGTCAAAGGATGATTCCTTCATTTCCATTACTCCACATCCGAGTCTTGGACTTTCCTCTAATGATAATACATCCTTTAGATATACCTCATCGCCTTCTTTCCCAGTATCAAATTTTTCAGGCTTTACGGTATCTGTCTTTATAGAAATGACTCCACTTTCATCCACATGTTTAACAAACTCGTCTTGCTTCTGATTTATATGTTCTGAGATAACTCTCTTAATTATTTCTTCTAACATTTCCTTATTTATCTGGCTCATCGGTATTAAATACCCTCCTTTACAGCTAATAGCCATATCCATAGTTAATTCTATTTTGAGTGACTTTCAGACACATTTTTTAGTGACTTATTAGCTATGAATATTGCTAAAACTACCGCTGTAATACCTGCAATTAACTTACCAACAACCATTGGAAATATCATATCCTTTGCAACACCTGCAGTAAAACCAAGGTGATCTCCAAATACAAAGGAAGCACTTACTGCAAAGGCCACATTAATGATTTTTCCTCTATCATCCATATCCTTCATCAAACCAAACATAGGTATATTGTTTGCTAAGGAAGCAACCATACCTGCCGCTGCAACATCTCCCATACCCAGCAATCTACCCATTTTTAGTAATGGCTTCTTAAATACCTTTGTGATAAAATGCACCATTGGAAATGCTCCTGCCAACATTAGCGCTATAGAACCTACAATCTCTATACCATCGGAAACCGGAGCCATACCTGGTATTACAACTATTCCTGTTAAAGTTTCAATAATGATCGCGGCTAAGCCAATTGTAATTATAGCAACAACGCCTTTACCAAATACAGTAAATCCCTTTATCATCTTTTCAGGTATTTTCCATAATCCAAATGCTAATAGTAATGAAACTATGATAATTGGTACTAGATTACTAAATATCATTGAGAGTTCGAATCCAGCTGCTATACCACCAGCTAAACATCCAATAGGAATAGTTATTAACCCTGCCAATATTCCCGTTGCTAAGAATCTGTGATCTTCTTTTTTGATTATTCCAAGGGCTACAGGAATTGTGAAAACAATAGTTGGCCCCATCATTCCACCCAATATTAAACCTGCAAAAAGTCCTGCTTCACGACTCTGCGCCAACTCCATTGCTAATGGATATCCACCCATATCGTTTGCTAAGAGAGTTGTTGCAAACATCGCTGGGTCAGCTCCTAAAGCTGTATAAAGAGGTACTACTATTGGTTTCAAAATATTTGCAAGTACCGGGGCTAAGGATACAACCCCTACCATTGCAACTGCAAGAGATCCCATTGCCATAATACCTTCATCAAACTGCTCACCTAAACCGTACTTATTTCCTAATATTTTATCAATGGCACCAAGAGCCATAAAAAATACCATAATATAGACAATAATTTCATTAATGCTCATAAATTCTCCCCCTTAATTTAATTATTTTCTAATAACAACTTTTATTCACTCTTCGGTAAAACTCCCTCAACTTCCATATGTGGCCGTGGAATAACATGTATTGATATCAATTCCCCTACTCTATCAGCCGCTGCTGCCCCAGCATCAGTTGCCGCTTTTACCGCTCCTACATCTCCTCTTACCATTACCGTTACATAACCTCCACCAATCTGCTCTTTTCCCACTAAGGTAACATTTGCCGCCTTAACCATTGCATCTGCTGCCTCTATAGCACCTACCAAGCCCTTCGTTTCTATCATTCCCAATGCTTTCATAATTGCCATATATATATCCTCCTTAATTATTTGAGCAAATTGCATAATTACCATCTAAAAAACCTACAATTACATATAGTCTTAAAAGCCTTCGAGCTATACCACATTTATTATGCAATTGTGCCAAGTTAAAACTATGCAATTACCTCATTCACTAATTCTTTTTAAAACCTTTGAAGTTACTTCTTTAATCTCATCTACATCAGAAATGTTAAATTCATCTGCTAGTAGATTCGTGATGATTTTTATTATCTTTAACTCTTTGTCATCCTGTTTGACATCCTCTATATTATCAATTTCATCACACTTTTGAGTTTCATTTTCACTAGATTCTTTTCTCGCCCCATAAACAATAACAATTCCCTTATTCCTAAGAATATCTTTAGCTCCTGGGGCTATAATCGTTGAACTATCGGCATAAAACTTATTTTCACCCTCTATTAGAAAGTCATGAATATTTCTTTTGGTTACAAGTTTTTTCACATTACCACTCCCTACCTATAGCAACTCATTGAACAACTCTTTTCTTGGAGAAGGAATTACTACTTTATTAACTAACATCCCAGTATCTGAGCCAACCCTGGCACCGGCTTCAACTGCTTCTCTTACCGCACTTACATCCCCCGTCAAGGTAACAAATGCTTTGCCTCCTATCGCAAATCCAAGTCTTATTTCAATTAAATCTACTAATGCGGCCTTAGCAGCAGTATCAGCTGCTACAATGGATGCTGCGATACTAAAAAATTCTAATACTCCTAAGGCCTTAAACTCCTCTATCTCCGTAGTCCCATTAATTGCATTTATTAACTGTGGGTGAACACTTGGAAGCACGAGTCTATCTACGACATATTCTCTGCCAATCTCTAAACCTACTTCAATTGAAGCCTTAACCGCGCCTACATCTCCTGAGATAAGAACAATATATTTTCCGGGGCATATTGAATTGGCTCTAAGTAGATTTACCTCTGCTGCCTTTATCATAAAGTCAGCCGTTTCAATACCCTTTGCTATGCTGTTAAGCTCCAATAATCCTATTGTTCTTATCATAGAATCACCTCATTATTCTCACTTTTAATTACTATACAATCAGATACTTCACATACCTTTCCATCTATGCTAGAATGTATATTTGCTCCAAGCTCATCAATTTTGACTTCACCAATCAATTGGCCCTTCGAAACCCTATCTCCCACCGATACTATTGGATTTGCTGATTTTCCTATATGTTGTCTTAAAGAGACATGAACATAGGGAGTTTTTACTTCAAATGTACCTGCAATATTAGCACCTTTGTACTTTCTCAAACCGAGTCTAGAAATCAATCTATCAACTGGAATCCTTCGATATTCTCTCATCTCATTAGCAATAGTCTGACCTTGCTCCTTCTTATATCTTATCCCTTCATTTCCTAATTTGTTTTTTACGTAAACATTTATTGTCTTAGGTGACAGCCCCATTGGGCAGGCATACAATTCACATATACCACATTCACAACAGATTAAGGTCTCCATTAAGATTTTTTCATTGCCTTCAGACATTCCAATACTTCTCATTATTCTATGGGGTCTAAGCCTGTGACCTATTAGATATCTAGGACACATTTCCGTGCACATGGAGCATTGAATACACGCGGTCTTTGCTTGATTGATTATATGCCTGATTGGCAATTCTTTTCTACTCACAATATAGTGGTCTCTAGGTATGAGAATAAGGGCGCCAATTGTCTTTGTTATGAACTCTTTGTTGATTTCTTCTTTATATATAAGCCTTCCCATCATAGGTCCACCGAGGATTACAGCATAATCATTTAGGACTGAGCCGCCTGCAGCTTCTATGCACTTGCCTACACTAATGCCTATTGGTACCTTCAATATACAAGGGGTGTTAATTTCTCCAATTACGGTAACATATTTCTCTGTTACAGGATTTCCATTCAGCGCGTTAAAGGTGTTAACCATGGTCCCTACATTAGATACGACTACGCCAACATCCAAAGGAATCCCACCTGCAGGTATAGATCTCTTCGTAATCTCATAAACTAATACTTGCTCATCTCCTGCAGGATAGAAATTATCTAATAAAAATAGTTCGACATTTGAGCTTAATTCTTCAACGGTCTTTTTAAGCTCTTT
>JMSU01000091.1_pt1 | contig 51233 bp, 47 predicted proteins | sample 179011 | NCBI WGS metagenome assembly JMSU01 (sample SAMN02769580, study PRJNA246767) | bioreactor metagenome | isolation source: Culture-1 Bioreactor ArsB derived from microbial biomass from the upper 2 cm... | place: Germany: Bremen | collected day 87 after inoculation
GATAACTATCCTCTTGTATAAAACTATATACTATAGTAATAGGTGATGTATTAACAAGATTGTCTCTACATCACCTTTGCTTTTTTTATAAAGTTAGGATTAATTACATTATGTAGTGTCTTTTGAATTAGGTCACAATTCTCTAATTCTGAACTTTTGTAATAAAGTCTTCCAAAATTTTTTTAGAAGCAACTCCGCATCGTGGTATGAGCTCTTCGACCCTTTTTGTAAGAGTATCATTACTCTCAATGATATTTGAGTTTTGTATGTTAATAATACATCGTAAAGAATCAACAACTGTGATGAATAACTCCTCGTTCTCAATCTTAGTTAGCATAATTAAACTCTTCACTGCATTTTCATAGTTAATACCTATATCAATACAATAAGCATATCTAGTTTGCCATTCAATAGATTTTGATAGTATATTTGTAAGTAGTTCACTCCAATCATTATCATCAAATTTTAGCAAAATTTCTTTTGCAACCAAAAAGAGGCTACACATATGCTTAACATATATGTAGCCCTATTATCCTATTACATAACTTCCTCAGCTTCAATATAACGACGATACCGATCATAACGTTTATTAATGAGCTCATCTGTACCAAATGCTCTTAATTCATCTAATACTGTCATCAAATGATCCTTCAACATCTCACTAACTTCATCCAAACTATTATGTGCACCACCTTTTGGTTCCTCGATAATCTTCTCGATAATCCCTAGCCCTAACAAGTCATCAGCCGTAATCTTCATCACTTCAGCAGCTTCCTGTGCTCGCTTACTATCTTTCCATAAGATACTGGCAAAACCTTCGGGGGATAATATGGAGTAGATGGCATTCTCAAGCATCCATACTTGATCAGAAACAGCAACTGCTAAGGCACCACCACTACCACCTTCACCAATAACAATGGATATAATCGGTACTTTTAACATGGACATCTCATAGAGATTCCTAGCAATGGCTTCTCCCTGTCCTCTTTCCTCTGCACCAATACCACAATAGGCACCTGGTGTATCAACAAAACATACAATTGGGCGTCCGAACTTCTCCGCCTGCTTCATCAATCTTAATGACTTTCGATAGCCTTCTGGATGTGGCATACCAAAGTTACGATCTAAATTTTCTTTCGTGGTTCTACCCTTCTGTTGTCCAATAACCGTCACAGGTATACCGTTTAATTTACCAATACCACCAATGATGGCTTTATCATCACTATATAACCGGTCACCGTGAAGCTCTATAAAATCATCAAAAATCAAATGTATATAATCTTCTGATGTAGGTCGCTCAGCCATTCTCGCAAGTTGAACTTTTTCCCATGGATTCATATAATACACCTCTATTTCCTCTATCTTATTTTCCTTAGGAAACGTTGAAATATAACTTCATATAACCTATTTGCAAAAGTCCCTAAAACTAAACATTTTGCAAAAAGAATATGAACTAATATTAAACCGTTCCTTAACATACATCTAAATCTTTTAGTATTAATACGTTATCTATTTTAATCTGATATCAATACCATTCTATGCTCTAGTAGCTTATAGCTAGCTTTATCCTCATTCAATACTGAATTATACCACCACATGATAAGATAATAACTGATGTAATGTATCTTTCATTTCACTTCTCTTAACAATCTTATCAATATAACCATGCTCCAATAAAAACTCAGCCCGTTGAAACCCATCTGGCAACTTCTGCTTAATGGTCTGTTCAATAACACGAGCACCAGCAAAACCAATCAACGTACCTGGCTCTGCCAAAATAACATCACCAAGCATGGCAAAACTAGCCGTAACACCACCTGTAGTAGGATCTGTCAATACCGTCATATAGAACAATCCCTCTTTACTATGTCTAGCAAGGGCTGCGGAAGTCTTCGCCATCTGCATAAGAGAAACAATTCCCTCTTGCATCCTAGCACCACCAGAAGCTGTAAAAATGATAAGAGGCAAACGTTTATGAGTAGCATGTTCAACAGCTCTAGTAATCTTCTCACCAACAACCTGCCCCATACTTCCCATCATAAAACGGCTATCCATCACTGCAATCACTGTTCTAATACCATGGATATCCCCTTCACCTGTCACAACACCTTCTTCTAACCCAGTCTTTTTCTGTAGATCTATTATTTTCTCTGAATACCCAGGAAAATCAAGCACATTTTCAGTTTTACAATGAGCATCCAGCTCCTCAAATGTACCTTGATCAATAATTTGACCAATACGAATACTACTACTCATACGAAAATGCTGTCCACAACTGGTACACACATAATCACTCTTATTCAGTGCATCACGATAAATAATCTCACTACAATGGGTACACTTCACCCACTTACCCGACGGCACTGATGGCTCTGGCATTCTACGCTTCTGACTCTCTTGAACACTCTCTGGTTCAGTGATTGCTGTCTGCAACTTAATATATCGTTTTTTCTTAAATAACTCACGCATATATTCATTCTCCTTCACAAAACTTACGCTTACTTATATATCTAACTTCCATTCTGAAGAAATAATTCGTTATTCCAAGTCTCATTATCTACACATATTAAAACTCATTATACCAAAAAAGCTACTTACAAAAAATAGTAAAAGGTAATATTTGCAAAGGGACATTGGAGTTTTCTAAGTTTAATAATTGTCGAGCATATAACAATTAAAACAAATATTACCCTTTACTATTCCTTGTCTTTTGTACTTCCAACTAACACCATCATGATTTACATATATAAATTACATTACGCCATGTAGAACGGAATAATTTATTATAACACTAGCCTAGCCAACGTAGCCCAGTAGATAATTATATATACAAAAAAGGTAATTTTTAAATAGTTGGCAAGAAACACTTAGCGAATGGAAATAAATATTTCGTTAAGAACCTTAATTGTCTGACCGCAGGGAGTTTTAAGGTTTAGAAATATTTATTGGAATGAGCTTAGCGTTTCTCCAAATATTTAACATGAATCATTTTTGTATATATATTTAGCTACGCCGTCTTGCACTAGATAAAACTTTACCACACTTTATGTTAAGAACTAGCTAAAATTCCATGCTCTTCTCAATAAAAGAAGTATCATAATCACCCTTCACAAACTTCGGATGATTAATCAATGTATATTGGAAATCAAGATTCGTCTTAATACCCTTCACAATAAATTCACCAACAGCACTATTAAGCTTCGCTATAGCCTTCTCACGATTCTCATCATACACGATTAATTTTGCAATCATGGAATCATAAAATGGCGGTATACTATACCCCGCATAAATAGAACTATCCACACGAATATCCTTACCACTAGGCATATGTAAGAACTCAATCATACCCGGTGAAGGTCTAAACCCTTTTGAAGGGTCCTCTGCATTAATACGACATTCTATCGCATGCCCTTTAATCTTCACATCATCTTGTGTATACCCTAATGGTTCACCATGAGCAATACGAATCTGTTCCTTGATCAAGTCAATACCCGTTACCATCTCTGTCACCGGATGTTCCACCTGAATCCTCGTATTCATTTCTATAAAATAAAATTCGCCACTAGCACTCAATAAGAATTCCACTGTACCAGCATTACGATACCTAATAGACTTAGCTGCCTTAACAGCAGCATCACCCATAGCCTGACGAAGCTCATCATTAATAGCCGCAGAAGGTGACTCTTCTAGAACCTTCTGATGTCTTCTCTGCATGGAACAATCACGTTCACCTAGATGCACTGTATTACCAAAATTATCTGCTAAGATCTGAAACTCAATATGGCGAGGATTCTCCACATACTTTTCAATATACATGGTATCATCACCAAAAGCATTTCTAGCTTCTGAACTTGCCGTTTCAAAAGAATGCACGAGCTCATCACTATTTCTAGCAATACGCATACCTCTTCCTCCACCACCAGCTGAAGCTTTGATGATGACAGGGTATCCAATAGACTCTGCAATCTTAAGACCTTCCTCAGTATCACTGACAGCACCCTCTGAACCAGGTACAACAGGAATGTTATGAGCAATCATGGTCTCTCTTGCCTGAGATTTATTTCCCATCTTATCCATCATATCCCCAGTAGGTCCAATGAAAGTAATATTACATTCTTCACATACCTCCGAAAAATGACTGTTCTCTGACAAGAAGCCAAATCCAGGATGTATGGCATTAGCACCTGTAATAATAGCTGCACTGATTATTCTTTTTATATCTAAATAACTGTCTTTTGCCGCCGCCTTACCAATACATATGGCCTCATCAGCAAGCTGTGTATGCAACGCTTCCTTATCAGCTTCTGAATAGATTGCAACGGTCTCTATACCCATCTCGCGACAAGCCCTAATAATTCTTACGGCTATTTCGCCACGATTAGCAATTAATATCTTATGAAACATGTTTTTTACCTCCTAAAAGGCAGCATCTACTTAACAAAAAATGTCAGCTCAGCTAATACCGCAACCTGGCCATCAACAGTAGCAACTGCCTTACCAACGCCAACGGGTCCTTTGCGCTTAATAATATCTATCTCTAATTTCAGTGTGTCACCAGGTACGACTTTACGCTTAAACTTAGCGTTATTAATACCACCAAAATAAGCCGTCTTACCCTTATTCTCTTCTTCACTTAATATGGTTACGGCTCCCGCTTGAGCTAATGCCTCTACTATAAGAACCCCAGGCATAACCGGTTCATTGGGAAAATGACCTGCGAAGAAGTATTCATTCATCGTTACATTCTTATAACCAACCACACGTTTACCTTCTATTAACTCTGTCACCTTATCGATTAGTAAAAAAGGATAACGATGAGGAATAATTTTTTGAATTTCCATTATATCGAGCATTTGTTTATTCCTTTCTCTTCTCTTACCAAACTGTTATCGTTTTATCTATGTCAAAAGCTCTTAAAACTTATATCTCATTAACCATTGTCAATTTTATTTAACTTTTAGTTTAAAAAGCGGTTGACCGTATTCGACTGGGTCTTCATTCTTAACCATTACCTCTATCACTTCACCAGAAACCTCTGCTTCGATATCATTCATTAGTTTCATGGCTTCAATAATACATAGAGTAGCTCCTTCTGTTACAGACTCACCAACTTTTACAAAATCTTCTGCTTCAGGGCTTTTAGCACTGTAAAAAGTACCGACCATTGGTGACTTAACAACATATAGGTTTTCATCTGCTGGAAGGTCATCAGTTGTTACCTGACCATTTGGTTCCACACTGACTTGTTGTATGACTGGCTGCTGTATGCTTTGTGCTGGTAGAACGGAATAATCTGAACCCACTGTAGGTACTACAACCTTTTCGCATTCTTTTCTAATGGTTATCTTAAAGTCATCTTTTTCAATGTCTATACGTGTTAGCTTCTTTTCATCAACTAACTCAATCAATTCTTTAATATGTTCAAATTTCACTTTACTCACATCCTTTTTTCTTGCTTTAGTGTCCTATTATTTGAGACACTAAAGCTTTTAACAACATAATGCCCTAAAAAGAACCTCATTAAACCTGAACGAATCCAAACCTAGTTCTTAGCCCTCATAACGGCCAACAACTAACGTTGCGTTGTGTCCACCAAAACCTAAGGAATTGGAGATAGCATATTTCACATCTAGGTTACGACCTTTTACTGGTATATAATCAAGATCACACTCTTCATCAGGCGTTGTATAACCTGCCGTTGGATGGACATAACTCTCTTGAACAGACTTAACGCAGGCTACCATTTCTACTGCTCCTGCAGCACCAAGTAAGTGTCCAATCATGGACTTCGTTGAGCTAATAGGAATCTTATAGGCATGATCACCAAAGGTTTTTTTAATAGCTGCCGTCTCTAAACGGTCATTGTATGGTGTACTCGTTCCATGGGCATTAATATAGGATACCTCTTCTGGCTTAATACCTGCGTCTTTTATAGCTAATGTCATAGCTCTTGCTCCACCTTCACCACCTGGCGCTGGAGAGGTTATATGATATGCATCGCATGATGCACCATAGCCGAGTAATTCTGCTAAAATATTAGCACCACGAGCTTTTGCATGTTCTAATTCTTCCAGTATAAGTACACCGGCTCCCTCACCCATAACAAAACCATCTCTGTTTTTATCAAATGGTCTTGAAGCTGTTGCAGGGTCTTCATTATTACTAAGAGCTGTCAATGCTGTAAAACCAGCTACTCCTAGTGGTACAATACAACTCTCTGTTCCACCCGCTAGCATCACATCAGCATCTCCATATTGGATAACACGCATAGCATCACCTATAGAATTAGTACCTGATGCACATGCTGTAACTACGTTGGTACAGATACCTTGAAGTCCGAATTGAATCGCTACATTACCAGCTGCCATATTCGTAATTACTGTAGGGATAAACATGGGCGCAACCTTGTTTGGTCCTTTTGTCTGTAGTTTATGACTTTCTGTTTCAATGGTTCCAAGACCACCAATACCTGTGCTGACAATAACACCTATACGCTCTCTATTAGCCGTTTCAAGATCAATACCTGATTGCTCGATAGCTTGTGTTGCAGCTGCAATAGCAAAATGTGAGAAACGGTCCATTCGTTTTGCTTTTTTCTTTTCCATGTATACTTTTGGGTCAAAATCTTTTACTTCACCTGCAACGGTTGAACGATAGTCTTTTGTATCAAATGTAGATATTTTACCAATACCGCTCTTTCCAATTTTTAGATTCTCCCAATATTCATCTACTGTATTACCTACTGGTGAAATGACACCTAAACCAGTAACAACAACTCTTCTCTTCATGATTACCTTCCTTTCGTTCTATACAACCATACCACCATCTACATTGATGACCTGACCTGTTATATAGCTTGCTTTTTCAGAAGCTAAGAAGGCTACTGTGTGAGCTACTTCTTCTGGTCTACCAATACGATGCATAGGTATATTGGTTAAAATCTGTTCTTTTATACTGTCATTCAATACGTCTGTCATGTCGCTTTCAATAAATCCTGGTGCAACGGCATTCACGGTTATACCTCTTGTTGCCATTTCCTTAGACATGGATTTGGTAAGTCCAATAATACCCGCTTTTGAAGCTGCGTAATTGGCTTGCCCCATGTTGCCCACTTGACCAATGACTGATGAAATATTAATAATACGTCCTGAGCGTTGCTTAAGCATCATACGATTAACGTGTTTAATACAATTAAACGTACCTTTTAAGTTCACCCGAATCACATCGTCAAATTCTTCCTCTGTCATCTTAAGCATCAACATATCTTTTGTAATACCGGCGTTATTAACAAGTACATCTAATCGCCCATAATCTTTTTTGATCTGCTTTATTAACTGCTCGGCTTCTTCATACTTGCTAACATCTGCTTTGTATGCTTTTCCTTGACCACCGTTTTCTATAATACCACTTACAACATCGTTTGCTTCTTGTTCACTGCTTCTATAATTAACGGCTACCATAAAACCTTCTTTTGCTAACTGGGTAGCAATAGCTTTGCCGATGCCTCGACTGGCACCTGTCACTAATGCAACTTTTTGTTCCATCTCATCTCATCCTTTCTGTACTAATAGGATTTCTATATATCTAAAATTCTAATGGCTTTTTCTAAGGACTTAATATCTTGGATATTAAGAATCTGTTTTGTTTTATCTATTTTCTTCACAAAGCCAGATAAACTTTTCCCTGGACCAATTTCAATAAAAGTCTCTACGCCATCATCTATCATTTTCTTAATCGTCTCTTCCCATCTAACCGGTGATACCACTTGTTTTGTTAATAAGGTTTTGATATCTTCACAATCGTCTACGAACTCAGCTGTTACATTGGTTATATAGGGTGTTTTTATATCTTTTATAGCTAATTCTGCAAGTTCTGCATTCAGCTTATTTGCTGCATCCTTTAGCATGGGTGTATGGAATGGTCCACTTACATTAAGCTTAAGTACACGTCTAGCCCCTGCTTCTTCTAACTTACTACAAGCTTCATCCAGTGCTTCTACCTCACCAGCAATAACGATCTGACCAGGGCAATTATAATTAGCAGGCATAACCATACCCTCTATATCGCCACAGATTTCCTCAACAACTTCTGGCTCTAAACCAAGAATAGCTGCCATAGATCCTTTACCATTCGGTACAGCCTCTTCCATGAATTTACCTCTTTTACGGACAAGCTTTACAGCTTCTTTAAAGTCAATCACATTACCTGCAACCAGTGCACTGTATTCACCTAAGCTTAAACCTGCCATGACATCTGCTTCTATACCATGCTCTTTAACCGCTTCTAAAATAGCCATAGTCACCGTTAAGATAGCTGGCTGTGTATATTCTGTTTGATTCAATTTCTCTTCTTCTTCATAACATAATGACTCAACATCCATGTCTAAAGCTTCACTTGCCATCGCAAATACTTGCCTACTGTTTTTATAAAGACTTGCAACATCACGACCCATACCAAGGTATTGAGCGCCTTGACCCGGAAATAAAAATGCTGTTTTTCCCATGACCTACATCCTTTCATTTCTTTACTCTAGATGCTATAAGGCTTTACCTAACTGGCTTATAACTTCTTGTGTATGTGTCATCATCTCTTCAATGATTTCTTCACATGTTTGTTCTTTATTAATCATACCGGCTATTTGCCCTGCCATAATAGATCCATTCATGACATCTCCATCAAATACCGCTAATTGGAGTGTTCCTTTTCCTAACTCTTCAAGTTCTTCTACAGAAGCTCCTTCTTTTTCAAGTTGCAGGAACTTTCTCGTTAATTTATTCTTAAGGGTACGCACAGGATGCCCTGTGGTTTTACCTGTAACTTTTGTATCAATATCTTTAGCGCCTAATACTTTGTTCTTGTAGTTTTCATGAATGATACATTCTCTTGCTACTAGAAAACGCGTTCCTATTTGAAAAGCATCTGCCCCTAATATCTTCGCAGCTGCTACACCACGACCATCACCGATACCGCCAGCTGCAATAACAGGAATATTCACTGCATCGACTACTTGTGGTAATAGAGCCATGGTTGTTAATTCTCCAACATGACCACCTGACTCACACCCTTCTGCAACAACAGCATCCACACCGGCTCTTTCCATGCGTTTTGCAAGAGCAACAGATGGTACAACAGGTATAACCTTAATGTTATGAGCCTTCCACATATCTAAGTATTTACCAGGATTACCTGCTCCAGTTGTGACAACCGCCACTCCTTCTTCGCAGACCATCTGGGCTACTTCTTCTGCATAAGGGCTTAGTAACATAATATTCACGCCAAAAGGTTTCTTGGTTAGTGCCTTGGTCTTTCTAATTTCTTCTTGAACCACATCTACTGGTGCATTCCCAGCAGCAATAATACCAAGACCACCTGCATTCGAAACGGCTGCTACCAGCTGATGCTCAGCTATCCATGCCATGGCACCTTGGAATATTGGGTACTTTATATTTAACATCTCACATATTCTCGACTCCACCTATATTCACTCCTTAAAATATAGGGGCTCTCCCATAATACTTTTTTACGTTAGAAATAGCGGTCTATAACTGCTTATGCCAATAGACCACTACCATGAAACATAATAGCCATCAAAAGTATTATGAGATAGCCCCATACATGTTTTACTTATTAATTATTTTTTACGTAATTCATTGCATCTTGCACAGTAATTACGGAAGGTAAGTCTTCATTCTTAATCTCAACACCTGATTCTTCCTCAATAGCCATAACAAGCTCAAATAAATCTAATGAGTCCGCACCTAAGTCATCGATAAATTTTGCTTCTAATGTTACTTCACTTTCCTCAACATCTAACTGCTCCACTACTATTTCTTTCATTTTTTCAAAATCCATTTAATTTTCCTCCTAATATTCTTTCATTATTATGGTGAGTACTGCTACTCATATATGGAGAATTCTAAAACCATCTAATGGCCCTACAATTCTCTTTAATGAAGAAATTTCCCTTCGTTATATGCTCTATCTGAAACTTCCTCATACTTAACAATATTAACAACTTATAATGTAATCATACCAGCTCCATAGGTTAAGCCGCCGCCAAAACCAGCAATAACGATCTTATGACCCTTCTTAAGGATGCCTTTTTTTATCATTTCATCTAATACAATAGGTACACTTGCAGCTGAAGTGTTACCATAAGACTCCATATTCCTATATATTTTATCTTTGTCTATCTTCAAACGTTTGGCTACAGAATCCAGTATTCTAGCATTAGCTTGATGTAAAACAAAATAGTCAATATCTTCAAATTCATAAGAGGACTGTTCAATCACTTTTTTTATAGCATTAGGTACGTAAGTACATGCAAACTTATATACTTCTTGACCATTCATACGTATATAAGGATCCACCTTCTCATTGGTATATGGGTTAACAAAATCTCTTGAACCACATACAAGATGCTCACTAAGACTACCTAATGATTTGCAATAAAAATTATCAATACCCTCTTCTTCTGATTCGCCAATGATCGCAGCACCTGCTCCATCACCGAATAAAACACATGTACTTCTATCTTCCCAATCTGTTAAGCGTGATAATACTTCCGCTCCAATAACTAATGCATTTTTTGCCATACCCATCTTAATATAGGCTGTAGCGGTGTTCATGGCAAATACAAAACCAGAACAAGCTGCATTCATATCAAAACACATTGCATCATTAGCACCAATATCCCTCTGAACTTCACATGCTGCTGAAGGCGTACAGTGGTCAGCGCAAATGGTTGCTACGATGATGAGATCAATTTCATCAGCTGTAATTCCTGCTGAAGCCATAGCCTGTTTTGAAGCTTCTACAGATAAATGTACCATACCTTCACCAGTACTTATTCTTCTATTTTTAATGCCTGTTCGGCTGCTAATCCATTCATCGCTGGTATCAACAACGGAGGATAAATCTTTATTTGATACAATGTTCTCAGGGGTGTAGCTGCCTGTTCCAATGATTCTAACATTTTTCATATCATATCTCCTAATTAGTTTGCAGTACAAATACTTTGATAGTCAAAGTATATAGGAAATTAGCCCGATTGTCAAGAAATTATTTTGAATTTCCTTTCGTACTTATTTTGAATTTTCTCTATGGTCTCCTACATTATTATATCAGATAATTTAATGATTTTCTAATTTTACTACCTTGTATTCAAAGGTAGTGTGTGATATACTGTAATCATTCCACTATGTTGTAATGCACAATAGCTAATAAAGCAAGCTACATTAATACGTATCAGAAATATATGTTTAATTTCTAGACGTATATTAGGAGGTTAATATATGAACATACAGTTCAAAAAGGGCGTATTGGAACTATGCGTATTGTCTTTGCTCTCGAGAGATGACTTTTATGGATATGAATTGGTTAAGAAAATATCCAATAATGTAAGAATATCAGAAGGTACCATCTATCCATTGCTTAGGCGATTAACAAAAGAGAATTATTTCGAGACCTATCTGAAAGAATCCTCAGAAGGTCCACCAAGAAAGTATTATACTCTAACCAAAAAAGGGCATGAGGCGAAAGAATTACTCGGTAATGAGTGGTATGATTTTGTATCACGAGTTAATTCTTTAATTGAGGAGGAAGATAGTTGTGAATAAGAATGAATACTTAAGCAAGTTGGATGCTTTGCTTACAGTTCTTACCTACGAAGAGCGAAAAGATATTATGTACGATTATGAAGAACACTTTAAAGCTGGATTAGCAGATGGCAAGACAGAAGATGACATAGCAAATGAGTTGGGTGACCCACAGACATTAGCAGCTCAATATATTACTTATCCAACACCATATAACCCACCAAAAGATGATGAAAAACCCGAGGACCCATCACCAGCAAAAGAGCCACCTCGAGATAACGCGCATCAACAGCGCTCATATGAACGGGATGATACCGTTTCTCCTGGTAAGGCTATTGCACTCATATCTCTGACCATTATATTTGGTTTAGGTATCTATATTGGTATATGGGGGGTTATTATTGGATTCTATGGTGTTGGAATAGGTACCAGTGTAGCGGCTCTTGTTGTTTTCTTAGAAACTGTAACAGGTCGCATTATTCCTTATATATCCCATCCATTCCAAGTTACCGTTTTCCAACCACTAGGCATTATGACGTCTATATTCTTGGTTAGTTTATCCGGTCTTATTTTTATAGGTACCATCCAACTAACGAAGTTATATGTTCGCTTGACTAAGAACTATATTGATTGGTCGAAGCGATTTGTAAGGAGGTATTAATTATGAAGAAATCAATGGCCAAACGGTTAGCTATATTTTTTACCATCACATTAATATTATCACTTATTGGCATTATTAGTTATCTTTCAAGCAATCCAGCAGCTACTAGAATGTATTTTACACGAGACATCAATTATAATAATTCCTATTCAAACCACAGTGGCTGGCTTGATTTCATTCCATTTATGAATGATGAGTTAAAGGGTTTTGTTCAATCAGAAATTGATGGTGCTATTCATGAAAGTATTGATATGGCAAAGAACCAAAAAAATAACTGGAAAGAATGGAATAATAATTGGAGTAGCAATTGGAAATGGAGTGATGATTCTACAATGTATACAAAAGTGAGTGATACCATTGTCGATAACTTTTCTTCTAATAATATTGATACAATTGAAATCCTAACAGACGTTTCAACGCTTCGCTTTGTTGAAGAGGATCGTAGTGATATTAAAGTGGAATATAGCTATACAAAACCAGATACAAAGAGCTTCTCCCTTTCATATGATAAAGAAGTTAAAAATAATACATTATTCATTGAGCAGCATATTAAAACGAGAAATTTTAGCGGAAGCATGGAGAAATATAAAAACGATATTACCGTTTATGTACCAGAAGGTTTTAGAGTAGACACATTAACATACCACAATAATTTAGGTGAAATTATAGATAATGAATTTTACTCCAACGTTAAAGACTTAGATCTCTTTGCTAGCTTAGGAAAGATTGATATTAGCTTATCAGAAAATAATGATTCCGTTAAATTATCTGCATCCATGGGTGATATTACCCTTGATAACAGCGCAAATATCGATGACTTAAGCATTCTTGCTAATGGAGGCAGTATTCGTTTAGATAATGCTGGTAAAGTAAATACATTAATCATGGATGCCGATATGGGTGAAATTACCGTTGACGCTGACGGAATTGTCAATACCTGTACTCTTGATGCTAACATGGGTAATATTGATGCTACCTTTAAAAAAGAAATAGATGCATTTACCATAAACTGTGATATGGGTAATATCGATCTTACATTATATGATAACGATAATACGACCATTGATACAAAAGTAAGTATGGGTAAGGTTTCTTCCGATTTTGCTGAAGGCAGTAGTGAAAGTTATGTTGCTAAGTGTGATATGGGTAATATTACGGTTAAAAAGAAATAGTTTCTAACGCTAGAACATTTCTTACATTTCCACAGTGATTACCTTGATTGCCAAAATTAAATCTCCAGGCTAGCTTAATCATTGAGCTAGTCTGGAGATATTTTGCGTTATTTATTGCGTTTTATACTCATAGGTTCTGTTTAAAGTTAACATTCCTTTTATATTACAACTTATTGAACTGAATCGCTTGATATAGCTTCTATAATATGATAGTAAGCCCAATGTTTCGTCGTAACATCCTTAAATGGATTAACTCGTGTTCCATTTTCTATTGCTTTATCAATTTTATCCTCATCAGGAATTTTGTTGATTACATGATTTAACATCTTTACAGCTTCTGCTTTAGTCATAAATGCATTCGGTCTGAATGTGCCATCGCCATATCCATTAACTAGTTTTTCTAATACACAGGCTTCTATATATTTGGATGCCCAATGCTCTTTTATATCATTAAAGGATTGTTTTTCAACTTCTTTTAATGGAATACCTTTGTATAAGGATAATACTTTGGCAAACTCTGCTCTTGTTATATATCCAGTTTGATCAAATATATCTCGAGATTTACCATTAATAATCCCTTTTCCTTCCATATAACCTATGTAGTCATTAGCCCATGAACCTTCGTTAACATCAGTAAAATTAGACTTGTAGTCTTTTCCTTCTATGAAATCCTCTGATAGTCTACTAAACATGGCCATTGCTTGTGCCCTTGTTAACTTTCCATCAGGCTGGAAAGTTCCATTATAACCTGTGATATATGGCTTATAAGCCTTTGAGCTACTATACGTAATAGCATATTCTGAGAATTTATTCGTCTTAAATGTTAACGTATTTAACTTCTGGTTATATTTAGTTGGCAGGTATTCAGCTTTTCCTTTGTGTTCACGTATAATCTTATATTCACGATACCCTAATATCTCTACTGGTATTTTAATGGTAATGGTAATATAATTGTTAAACGTATTCTCCACAACTACTTTCTTATTATTGGTGTTTTTATTTAATGTAATATCTAAATACTTACCAATTTGCTCATGGTTATTCTCTGCTAATTTATCAATTTTAACTTTTGCAGGTTCTTTTATAGAATCATCAATAGATTGGACCTGTAAATCAAATTTTATAGGTGTATTACTTGATATGTCACTAGGAGTAACTAATAATCCAAGTCCTTTTATTTCTGTCTCTGTGATAGCCTCCACGTTTATTTCTGCTTTTGTTTTTTCAATATTTCTGTATCAAGTTTTTCTAGTAATTCACTATCTATATCATCCATCTGATCATAGTTATCAACCACTTTAATAATTTCTTCTATGGTTAGTTTTTCATTTAAAGCATCTTCAATCATTTTTTTACTTTGGTTGGGCTAGGTGGCGTTGTGGTTGGTGTTGTAGGTGGCGTTGTAGTATCATCGCTAGAGGGATATGAAGGCGTATAGTTTTGTACTATAAAAGTTCTTTTTACTGTTATGGCGTTATCGCCTACAATTACTGTGTACTCACCTAACATGCTGTCACTTGGCAGTTTAAACGTATACTGAAATGCTTTGTCTTTCAACACATCCACATATAACACTGTATGATTGGGACGAATTACTTTTACTGTCACTTCTCTATTTGTTGTTCCTGTTATGGTTACATCGTCACCAGGCAATTTATTGCTTATACTATTTAATTGTACCGTTTCATTAGCAAATACATTAATAGATCCTATAATACATATAAATGCATAAGCAAATAGCATACTGAATACTATTTTCTTCATCATTAAACCTCTCTTTCTTTTGAATTGAATCTGGTTTCCCAGATTCAATTCAACTATCAACTTGCCTATATGCTATTATTTCAGTAATAATTCGTTTGCTAAATTATCTGATGCGTTTGTGTTATCAATAAATGTATCAAATACAAATACCTTCACACTATATTCTTGATTGTTTGGATCTTGTACATTAAAATACGCTGTGAATTTCTCTTTTGATATAATATCTTTTTCACAAGCAATGATGCTTACTGGCGTTGTACTCTTCATCAGTTGGAATATAACGACTTCATTTCCTGCATGATTATTATTACTATCTACAAGCTGGACATCTACTGTCGCTTTTAAGCCATTTGTTCGAGTCAATGTACCATCAGCAGTAATATTGAAAACGTTTATCATACCAGGGTTAGCTACCAACCCAGTATGGCCTATAAGAAGTTCAAAATAAACTTCGTTAATTTGTCCTATTGAACTAGAAGAATTGTCAAGTACAGCCTTCGAATTGTTTAAGGCATTTTTTAACGCCACGAAACTCTCCGATGTATAGTCCGATTCCTTGAGTGCTATAAGCTCATCGTACTTGGCTTGTAAGCCTGCTCTATCTGTTATACTTTGATTATTTAATACTTCAAAAGCATCAACAACAAACCATTTATTACTTTCTGTATTAACAATTTTGATTTTGTGATGACCATAAGTTAAATCATTTTTCTCAAATGTTACAACTTGTGCTTCACGACTACCAGATGTATAAGACGTAGCATCGCCTACCTTTTTATCGTCTATATAGATATCATAAGTTCCCATATCACTATTTTTCTCTGTATAGAACTTAATTCCTGTCCCTAAAAAATCAAACTCTACAAATGCTCCACCAGCATTTGAATAGTGTGCATCTCCGTTATAGTCACCAAATGGCCGTCCACCATCAAATTCCCAAGATCCAGTATATGTAATAGCACTGTCGTTATCATTATACATGGTACTTGGTGCTGCAATATTCGTATCATTAAAGACAACGAGCGCGTCGATTGCAATGGTATTCGTAGTCATTGTAGTGATAGTAAGGGTATATTCTCCATAACCAAAATCGGTTTTATCATACTGAATAGCAAGCCCTCTTCTGTTTGCATGTTGTTGATCAACTGTTGTTGAATGGATGATGGTTCCATTATCTTTTATCTCTATCTTATATGAACCCATACTACTCCCTTGCTCACCATACACTCTCAATCCAGTTCCTCTAAATGTATAAGTCATGGTTGCATCTTGTGAAGAAGTAATGGTTGTATCCCCTTGATATGTTGATATCTTCTCGCTGTCTCCTCTATTACTAATATGCTGCCAATTAGAACTAAAACTAAGTTGTCCATCATTATCGTTAATAATAGATGCTGTGGAAGGTGCAATGATTAAGCCGTTAATATCCGCTGGAGGAACAACAACATTTTGCACGTTTGAGGCTACTTTTAGTAAAGCCTGTCTTACATTTCTATAATGATTGGTATTGGTTGTATATTTTGTTGCTGTTGAAACAACTGAATTAATGATTTCATCAGCTTTGTTGGAATCCTTCCCTCGAGCAATTTTTAATAGTTCATAGTCTTCAATACCATCTCGCATCGCTTCATATCTTAGTGATTTCTTAAGGCTAAGATTTTGTTTGTCAGGATAGACAATTTGTGCATCACCTGGCGTTGTCTTTTCTGAATAGGACCATGTATTAAATGCCCAATGTAGTATGTTGGATATTTTATTTTTTTCAGCATACCACGAGAGTAATAAGCCTGTAATATTATCTTGTGTTGTAAATCGATTAAGATAAGGTGCAGGCGGTGATACACAGACATAAAAGGCAACATCTTTACCCTCTTTAATTAAGTTATCATAAAATGCTTTGTCATGTTCATAATCCCGTAAATCAGGTACCCATCGGTCAACTAGTTCTGCATTAGTCTTTAAAATACCACTTGCATCAGCATCACTGGTTTTAAGCCTTTTGGTCACATTTCCATCACTATCTTTAATGACCCCATTGGCTTTAATAAGCTCAGCAATTGTTCGCCAGTCTGCACCGCCACTTGGTGCATACTTTGGTTCATCAAAGACATGTTGATACCACTTATCCAATACTGTAATATTCTTTCCTTCGTCAATATAGATCGTATCCAAATGCTCTGTTAATGCTTTAAAATATTGGGTATAGAACTGTGTAGACTTTGGATCGTCAACATAGTAACCTCTATATACAAGGTTATCATCTGCTCCATTACGTTCTAAAATACCTGTTCGACCTCGCCCTTGCCCAGCGTATCCAAGCGGATTCACACCATTCCAGTGAAATACAAGATGCATCCCCCCGAATTGGTTAAAACCTTTATCAATTAATTTTTGTATGAATTCATCAAATCTAGACCAGTTAAAGGTGACGGTTCCATCCTCTGCTATTGTGGTTCCCCCATCTTTCAGTAACTGGGGCGTATTCAATAAATACATATTCTGACGATGTGCAATCATACTGTCTGTCCAAGAATCGATTACTGTCCACCAATCTTGTGTATATCTTTCATTCAATCCATAATATATCTTAGGCGAATCCAATGTGAATTGGAATGAAAAGCCAAGCTCTGATGCCCAATTGTATACCGTAAAATCAGAGTCTTTAATTTTGGGAATCTCTACATCGTATACATGAACCGTAATTGGTACATTAATAACCTCTTTTGATGTATTTATGGTTGCTTTGGAAGTATATGTCCCTGCTGGTGTACCCTCTGGTGCATACACTGTAATCAGTATGGGTTGTGTTGTATCGTTTAATACAGATCTAGAGCTATCATTTGATAATGGATCTGGTTGATTGGTTGTCCCAAACCCTTTTGGATACAATTGTTCTGGTCTGAATACTTCACTAATATTTCCATTTGATCCATTATCTAATACCTCACCTTTTACACTATCACTAACAGGTGCCAATGCTTTGTAATCAACAAAGTTATAGATGATATTATTGGAGGTTATTATGTTTCCATCTGAACTTCTTAAATCATTAAACGTTATACCATTAATCGTAAAATCAGCTGAATCTCTAAGAGCAATTTGACTCCCTTCATAATCATTTTTTGCCATATCTAATACGATTGCCTGAGTAGTCGTTTGAGGTTTTTCTTTATCCAACTGTATTTTATTGAGTGCATCTTCTACCCAATATGAAATGTTTGTTACATCTTTTCCTTCTACATCTACCGTGAGTACGACATTTTCATTGGGCATGGTAAACGTTAAATCAACAGTTCCTTTTGTAAATATATTCTTAGTAGCCATGACATTGTCGCCATTTTTTAGGGTTACGGTGTCACCATTTGTAGTATCTTTTTTATTATATAATGAAACGATGACTTGTTCGCCTTCCATAACATTCGTAAGGCTTCCATCTATTGCAATCTGATACTCCCCATTTGGATTTACGCTATTTATATTGGCAAGCCCTGTGACAGAAAGATTTTTTTGTAAACTACTGGTATCGATATATTTAATTGCATCAACAACAATATATTGATTCCCGACTACCGTTGCTTTTAATGTGTAGGTACCAGCTTCTAAACCATCTTTTTCAAATACTTTTTGCATACCTAATCGCCCATCGGAAACAAAGTTTATGGTTTCTGACGCGATTGGATCCGTTTCATCATTTTTAAATACTTCAACCAATGCCTCTCCGCCATCATTATTGGTCTCACCATATAAAGCAACATAGGACCCTGTAAATGTATATGTAAAATTTGATCCAGGTACATTATTGCAACTTACATCCCCATTATGTACATCTAGCAATGGTAAATTAACTTCGCTTTTTCTATCATTAGAATGGTACCAATTATCATTACTAAATGTAAACTCAGAATTATTAACAATCGTTTCGCCTGATTGTGGCGCTTTCTCTATATTTGTCCCAACAATTGTAAGGGTAGTATCTGCATTAGCCATTGTATAGCTAAAACTAATTACACCTGTTGCATTAACTTTTTTAGCTTCAACAAGGCTCCCATTACTGAGTAACGTGAGGAGATCTGTTCCTACTGGTGCCTTTGTACAGTTAATACTGACATTAACTGTCGACCCCGCACTTGCATAACCATCACCATTATTAGTAATTGTATATTCACCATTAACAGGGTTACTCTCATTTGTTATATTGCCTACACCCGTCACTTTAAAAGTTGGTTCAGAATCTTCTGCTACCACATTTATAGTTGGTGTAAATAGTATTCCAACTATTAGACAACATATTAATAATGCACTCAATACCTTTTTCATCTTATTAGCCTCCTAATGCTTAGTTTGTTTTCCCTTGTTTTGCCCACTCATCATGCTACTCCTCATTATAATTTCAAGTCATTCTCTAGTCGCTACACCTCCATTAACTTACAATTATATTAAACTTCACACAAGAAAATAATTGTGAAGTAAATCAGGTGGCAAGGTTAATACTATATGCCTCCTCTTTTTTTCATCAGTTTATTATCTTAAGCAATTACCCACTATGAAGATAATAGGCTATAAGTGTAAAAATAAATTTTTCACCCTTGTTTTGACTTTGTCCTTGCAAGCAAACAAAGTCATATCCAAATATAAAAAAAAATAAAAACTCGTTAATTTGTTGTAATTTTCATCATATTATTCTTTGTTTTTCATACATATTTTTACACCAAAAATCCTTTTGCAATAATATTATAGTAATTTCTTTAAAAAAACAATGGAAAAAATGCAATTATATATGTAATATTTACAACAGTACAAAAACATATTGTCACTACTCTTTAAAATATTCCATCATAAGAAAATTTTATCCTGAGAATTATCCCAATCATCCTAAATAACCCTTTGGAATATTGTTAACTCACTCATCAAATTTATGTTTACATTTAAATAAATTTAGAGTTAAAAATTAGATATAGCTCCCATAGTCATTACTATTTGTACTCCTATCTAAGATATGAGTATAAATATCACGAAAACTATAGACGTAGATTTATCTTTTCTATATAATATTCATGTACCTATAATTTATAAAAAGAATTTTTTCATGTTGTAACGACAATCTAGGTATGAAAAAAGTTTTAATTATATCGTAGTAGTATGCATAGATTCTATATAGAATCTATATGAATAAACTATACATATTAATCAGGGGGATTTTTATGAAGTATATACCGAACATTCTAACCATCATACGATTACTATTAGTGCCTTTATTTCCAATTGTCTTTTTTTCACCAAATGAAAATGCGCACTTTTATGCTCTAATCATATTTATGGTTGCTAGTATTACAGATTTTTTGGATGGGTATTTTGCACGAAAATACAATGTCGTTTCTATTATTGGCATCGTTTTGGACCCTTTAGCCGATAAATTAATGTTGCTTACCACACTTGGTTGCTTGTATATATCAGAGTATATACCTATAGGCGTATTAATCATTATTCTGATCAAAGAGACTTCTCTCGTCATATCTGGTATATTTTTATATTTCATGAAAGAAAAGACGGTTATTCCATCTAATAAATTTGGGAAAATGGCAACTGTTGTTTTCTCTCTAGCCATCGTTTTGATCATTATATTTCCTGACTCCATTGTAAGCATTACTACTGTGTTTATAGCCATCTTATTGGAGTTGCTTGCTCTTTCTAGTTATGTTAGTAACTATTTTAGACATATTAAAAAACAAGCTATATCCTAATAATATAAATGGCTGACTTATCTATAGCATTCTTTAAACAAAAAAGCTATAGATAAGTCAGCCATTTTTCACTTACGCAATAAAAGGTGTCTTCTTAAGTATAAAGTGACTTCGTCACGAAAAGATTTCAAAGAAACTAGAAAGTATAACTTCCCTAATGCTACAAAAAAAATCCTACCTAATCGGTAGGACTAACTATATAAATTTATCGTAAATAAAAGGGGGGATAGTTTCCATCTATAATATATCATGTTTATGTGTTTATTTGATGTCATTGAGGTTACAATTCCATTACATATCAACCTTCTATCTCTACAATCCAGTAACCATACTCACCAGCCTTCGTACTGGCATCTGAACAACAGATAAAATCCTTAAATCCATAAAAATAAGCTGCTACACGATCTTTTGGGTAATAGATTCCTGGAACACCTAGATAAAAATGTGGTTTATTCCTGTAGGTTACTTTATTCCTACCTAATAACAGATGTTTGTATCGTTTATAGCCATTAAGTAGAAAAGTATTATTGGTAAGCATCCATGTATCCATTGGAAAATAAATAATATCTGATGGCTCTATCCTTACCCATTCCTTGGTTGTATCTTCTTTTTCAAAAGGGTTCATTTTTGGATAATCTCTAAATATATTTTCATGTATTTTCTCTAATTCCTTAGGCTCAAAATGCTTTTTGATAATATCAAAGGTTTGATTGCCCATATCGTTTACTTCAATAGATTCTTTTGTATTATAGGTATGATCTGAATAATATACAGGTGCATCTTTATCTTCACTACCTGATTGTTCATTATTATTTTCCATACTGTATGGCATAGTCGGTTCTTGCATATCATGTGTTTCTTCTGTATAGTCTTCAGGTGTGATATGAGCTGCCTGCTCCTCTTCATAGTCTTTAGCTGGTTTATCCGCTAATACTTTGGCTCTTTGACTGTCATGAGGCTGTTGGTTGTTTTCAAATGAATATGTCTCTTGTCTTATAGGTTCTAGCGGTACGTTAGACTCCTTTGCTTCATTGGTATGCACATATTGTTTCCACGAGGGATTTGCATCTTTTATGTATCCAATAAGAGGGAATATAGGATGCCGCCTATTATCTAGGCTAGCGATAGCTATAATGGAGAAGTCATCCATACTATAACCTGAACCAACTACATTATGTGAATCCACACTGATATTAAGTGTACCATTGTGATCATCATCTATATCCATGACACCTAGATTAATCATTTTAGTATTATCAGGATCCGTTTTGATAAGTTGCGCACGATATACTTTATTGGACTTCTCAAGGTGGTTCACATTTAACTTTATTCTACTCTTTTTGCCTCTTGTCTCTAACTTACAATAACCATATGGTCCTTTACTCTGTGTTGTAAAGCCTCTTTCATCTTCTTTTAGATCAATAATCTGACGGTTATAACTTTGCATGGTAAAACCCCCTTTTTTATCATTATATTTATAACTGGGGGTTTTTAGCACAGTATAACGCATAAGTTTTACCTTTGGTCATACTATTTTTCATGTAAAGCATTGGCTAGTGCCGCAAAAGCGTCTAGACCTAATGCTTCTCCTCTAATATTCACTTTAAGTCCTACACTCTCAATGGCTTCTTTTAACTGTTCTTTATCATAGGTATCCTTTAAGTTGTTATATAAACTGTTCATCAATGTTTTGCGACGTTGCTGGAAAGAAGCTCGAATTAAGCGAAACATGAGCTTTTCATCTTTCACTTGGACAGGTTTTTCAGTATATCGCTTAAGACGAATAACCGCGGACCCTATCTTCGGTCTTGGCATAAAACAATTCGGTGGTACATTAGCTACAATATAAGGTTCACTGTAAAACTGAACGGCTAAAGAAAGAGCACCAAAATCCTTAGTACCAGGCTCCGCCTTCATACGATCAGCTACCTCTTTTTGTACCATGACTGTAATGGAATCAATGGGTACATGATTTTCAAATAATCCCATAATAATAGGTGTGGTAATATAATAAGGTAGATTCGCTACTACCTTAATAGGCTTTCCATTGTTATTTTCTTCAACCAGTTTAACCAAATCTACTTTTAATACATCTTCATTAATGATGGCTATATTATCATATGGGCTTAGGGTATCTTCTAATATAGGAATGAGATGTTTATCGATCTCAATGGCAATGACTTGCTTGGCATGTTCTGCCAGTTCTTGCGTCAGGCTACCTATACCCGGACCAATTTCAATAACCACATCATCTTGGGTGATATGGGATGCATGAATGATCTTATTCAATACATGTCCATCTACTAAAAAGTTTTGACCAAATTTCTTTTGAAATGCAAAACCATAAGTCGATACGATCTCTTTTGTTCTTTTTGATGAAGCAATACGTTCAATCATAGTTTATCTCTTTTAGCTCCTCTTCACATTGATTTTCACCAATGTGTCTATTGTTTGTTTAAATTGTATCAAAAATATTAAAAAAAGATGAAAAATTAATTAATTTTTTAATTTTTTAGTAAAAATTTACATTTTATTCTTTCAAAATAGGATCTTTGATGTTAATATATAATTAGGACATGCTTATTCCTTACTTATATACCTTGAACGAACCTGTTCAACTTATATTCCTTATTGTTCTTTACAATTTGCCTTTCATGTGACTACCTAGTGACTTCTTGTTTAACTCAAAGCGTAAACCTTTACATATTTCATTTAAATTAGCAGGAAAGTATGTGTCATTATATTGCTTTCCTACACCACAAAATGAAGCGAGGTGCTTGCTATGTGTCGTACAGAAATCATGGAACAAGTAAACGAGGGTTTTATATCTATAATAAATCAAATGAAAACCAAGCAAACCGTTGACACAGAAATCATGGAAATATCCAAAGAACTTGATACATTACTTGACAGGTTACTCGATAACCTCTACAGCTATGATAAACAAAAGGGCAAGGCCACATAGAAAACCCTCCTATGTAGCTTGACCCCTAGATAGCCTATACGAACGACTTAATTCCAAATAACTTACAAGCATTAACATTGGTACACTGAATAACTTCAAGGGCTGTTAGCCCTTTTATTTTGCCTATTTCTTCGGCAATATACTTAAGATTTCTTGAATCATTACGCTTTCCACGATTAGGTACGGGTGCTAGATAAGGCGAATCTGTTTCTATAAGTAACTGGTCGATGGATATCTGTTCTACCAATTCTTTTAGCTTGGCGGCATTTTTGAAAGTTACAACACCACCAATACCTATATAAAAGCCCATTTTTACATATTCCCTAGCCATTTCTAAGCTTCCAGAATAACAATGGATAACCCCGCCTACCTTTTTAGCATCTGTTTCACTGATTATATCAAAGGTATCCTTCGCTGCATCTCTGCTGTGGATAATTACAGGTAAATTTAGCTTTTTCGCCAATTCAATTTGTTTTCTGAACCATACTCTTTGATCCTCTTTTGGCGAAAAATCATAATAATAATCCAGACCTATTTCACCGACTGCTACTATTTTGTTGTTATTTGTTAATTCCTCAAGTACGTCTAAGTCTTCTTCTTTCATATCCTTCACATCATGAGGATGAACACCTACTGCCCCATAGATATAGTCATATTGGTTGGCTAGCGCTACAGTTGTGTGAGCTGATGGCATGTCTGCAGCTACATTCAATATATATTGAATACCTGTCTCAGGTAACTGAGCTAATAGTTCGTGCCGATCCGCATCAAAACGTTTATCATCATAATGAGCATGACTTTCAAATATCATTCTATTCACTCCAACCTTATTTTACAATAGCACCACAATTGATATCACCATCTACACTGGCTAATACAAGATTCTTCTTATGAGAAGCTGCTAAAATCATACCTTCTGATAAGACGCCACGAAGTTTCACTGGTTTTAGGTTCGTCACAACAACCACTTTCTTACCAATCATTTCTCCTGGTGTGTAATGCTTCGCAATACCCGATACGATTTGACGGATCTCCTTACCAATTTTAATCTTAGATACCAATAACTTATCAGCACCTTCTATTTTATTACATTCTATAACCTCTCCAACTTTTAATTCTACTTTTGAAAAATCATCGATGGAGATATACTGGTCATCATCTACTTCCTTTGGCTCCTCTTTTCCTGCATTTTGAGCCTTTTCTAGCTCTTCTAATTCTTTGTTTATATCGATTCTTGGGAAAATGATATTGCCAGGTTTAACGGTGATCTTCTTAGGTAACATACCCCACTTCAAAAGACTATCCCATGAAGCAAGTTCTGCTCCTTCTATACCTAACTGCTCTCGTATGATCTGTGGCGTATTCGGCATAAATGGTTCAATAAGTACAGCAATAATACGTAGATTTTCTGTAAGATGGTAGAGCACATTGGCTAATACATCTTTTTGTTCTTCATCTTTTGCCAATACCCAAGGTCTTGTTTCATCAATATATTTATTGGTTCTTCTTACGAGATTCCATATTTCATTAAGAGCATTGCTGAATAACATTTTCTCCATGACATCTTCTACTTTTTTAACCGTATCCAAAGCAACTTTTTTGACATCATCATCAAACTCTGTCCCTTTGAAATCTGTTGGGAAATCATCACTAAAGTATTTATTAATCATGGCTACTGTTCTTGATACTAAGTTACCAAGGTCATTGGCAAGATCTGCGTTAATACGCTTAATCAATACTTCATTGGTAAAGTTACCATCTTGTCCAAAAGCAACTTCCCGCATAAGGAAATAACGAATAGCATCTGAACTGTAACGATCCACTAAAATTTTAGGATCAACCACATTTCCTTTTGATTTGGACATCTTACCACCGTTAATGACTAACCATCCATGTCCAAATACTTGCTTAGGAAGTGGTACATTAAGTGCCATGAGCATAGCTGGCCATATAATGGTATGAAAACGTACAATCTCTTTTCCTACAAGATGCACATCTGCCGGCCAATACTTGGTAAACATCTCATCATCATCCGTTAAATAACCAAGTGCTGAAATATAGTTTGATAATGCATCAAGCCAAACATAAACCACATGACCCTTATCAAATTCTACAGGAATACCCCATTCAAAAGAGGTTCTAGATACACAGAGATCTTCTAGACCTGGTCTTAAAAAGTTATTAAGCATTTCATTCTGACGTGTTTTTGGCTGAATGAATTCTTCATGGGTTTCAATATACTTAATCAACTCATCTTGGTACTTAGAAAGTTTGAAGAAATAGGCCTCTTCTTTAATCTTATCCACAGGTCGTCCACAGTCTGGACACTTACCGTCTTCTAATTGTATTTCAGTATAGAATGATTCACATGGTGTACAGTACCACCCTTCGTATGCATCCTTGTAAATATCGCCTTTATCATATAATTCTTTGAAGATTTTTTGCACCGTTAATTCATGTTCTTTATCTGTTGTTCTAATGAATTTATCATAAGATATGTCCATTGTTTTCCACAGATCTTTTATCCAATCCACAATGTTATCCACATATGCCTTTGGTGTGGTTCCTTTTGCCATGGCTACTTTCTCAATCTTTTGTCCATGTTCGTCCGTACCCGTTAAGAACATAACGTCATAACCACGCATACGTTTATACCTAGCCATTGTGTCAGCCGCTACAGTTGTATAGGAATGACCAATGTGTAATTTATCACTTGGATAGTATATTGGTGTTGTAATATAATATGGTTTCTTACCCATGAAACATCCTCCGTTCGTTATTTGAATGATAGAGACCCTGTCTTTATCGTTATGATATATTATATAGTTATAACCAAAAAAATGCAAAGTATTTTTCTACTCTCCAATTTGCGCAAAAGCCTTTTTATCAATACAACAAGATTATCCTAAGTGGTGATTTGGTATATATTCTAATTCGCTGAATATAATGTGTAGAATACACATAATTTAGTAGTAATAGGTCTTTGCTTCTTAAATCAAATAAAGGGAGAGATTTCATGAGCAACACCCCATATCACAATACCTTAATCAAACGTGTCTTTATCCTCTGCTTCGTGCTTCTACTGCTCTTACAAGGATGTAGGCATACTAATGATGATCATACATATATTCCAGAAACCACCTCCGAAGGTAAAATCACAGAAAACTTAGATCTAAATGCTTCCACAAAGTTTGATACATTTCTTAATGATCTATTTGCCCAGTATGTTTCCTCTTCTCCTTTAGAAATGTCCTTACTTGTGTCTTCACCAAAGCAATTTGGACTGGAAGATACAGCTGACCAACTTGATGATTTCAGTGATGAAGCTATAGCTAAGCAATATGATAACACACGAGAAAATCTAGAGACCTTACAGACCTTTAATCCTGATAGCCTTACAAAGCAACAACAATTATCCTATCGTATTGTCAAGTATTATCTAGACCTCACCCTTGAAGGAGAAGCCTATCAAGAATATGTCTATAACATTAAACATACTTTAGGTTTTCATATAGGTTTACCTATAACAATGGCTCAGATACCCATTGAAACGAAAGAAGATGCAGCTAACTTCATTAAACGGCTTCAGCAGTTCCCAACATCTGTTAAGCAACTTATGGAAGGTGAGAAATTAAAGGCAAAAAAAGGTTATATACAACCAGAATATATTTCTGACAAAGTGATCGACCAATGCATTGCATTTATGACTGCTCCTGAAGATAATTTTCTATATCTAGCATTTTGTGATTATATTGATAAGCTTTCTGATGCTTCTGATACGGAGAAAAAAGAGATTAAAGCTAAGTGCATAAAAACCATGAATGAATATGTCTATCCGTCCTATAGAACCATTATTGAGGAATTAAAAACCATAAAGTCTGAAACCATTATTACATCAGGTGTCTATACTTTCCCAAAAGGTAAAGATTATTATGCGCATCTGATTAAAGTGAATACAGGTACAGACATTACACCGGAAAACCTATTTGATTGGGCCAATAGTACTTTTCTAAAGACTTCTGCAAGAATGCAAGCTATATTGAAAGCTAATCCTGATCTAGATCTAACGAGCATTCAACCACCAGCTTTTAAGGATTTTGCAGAGCTCTATGCTAAATGTGAATCCATTACCAAGGATAACTTTAACGACTATGACATACCCGCTATTAATAACCGTACCATTCCATCTTATTTAGAAAAAGATTTACCAAGTGCCTTTTATTTACCTGTCAGTATTGATATGAAAAAATATGGTAATATGTTTCTACAAAACTCATTGTATCAGAACTTAAACACAGGTAATTTCTTGGTTGTGTGTCATGAGGGAATCCCTGGCCATCATTTTCAGTTTTCAATTGCTTACCAACAAGAAAACATACCTAATATTCGTAAAGCACTTAGTTTTTCTTGTTACACAGAAGGATGGGCTTCCTATGTGGAAGGCATCGCTACTGATGCAATCCCCTATGAAAATCCGCTTATCAATGAATTAATGATTTGTAACCTAGATGCTTCTTATGCTCTTTTAACTTTAGTTGATCTATATCTTCATTATTATGGAGCACCTCGTGAAGAGATTGTTAATACTTATTATGTATACTTTGGCGATCAGATTGAAGCCATTGTTGACCGTGCTATCGCCAATCCTGGTGAGACGTTACATTATGCTTATGGTCGCTATTTTATGAATTACCTACGTGACAAAACCAAAGAAGCTCTAGGTGATCAATTTGACATCAAAGAATTCCACCATCAGATTCTGATTAATGGTGAAATGCCCTTATTTATATTAGAAGAAATAATCGATGCGTACATTCAAGAAAAACAACATTAAATGCATTAAATACGCATATATTAAATGAAGATTTATAATAAATAAATCAGATTTACAGCACCATAAATCTCCTAAGTTTGGCTATTACAGAATTTGGGAGATTATCTTTTATATTTATTGTAAAAAATGGTAATATATGGTAATATAAAATAAGTCATAGGAAGAAGGTGATTTTTTGATCGTCATAGCCGATGAATGCCCATTAATTCGTATTGGGCTAACAAATCTAATCAATCATTGTGGGAAAATAACAGATAAAGTCATTGAAGTGGATAACCTAGATACCTTAATGCTATTATGCCAAAAACACCCCATTCATATGGTGCTATTTGGACTAAACGATCAATTCGAAGCATTTCTTGATTGCATACGACATCATCAGGATTATTTCAAAGATACTAAAATCCTCGTACTGGAAAATCGCTTAGACTACACCATTTTTAAAAAAGTTAGAAGCATGAATATCCACGGGTATTTATTAAAAAATGCTGATCCACAGGATATTGTGGATGCACTTCATATTGTTAATCGTAATAAACGCTATTTTGATTATGATATTTTTACCAAACTTGATGAAATTAACTCTTCAATCGACAGTCGACTAACCAAGAGAGAGAACGAAATCTACTCTCTGGTATCTAAAGGTATAAGCAATGCTCAGATTGCAACCAAACTCTATATATCACCTAATACGGTGAAAAAACACGTTAGCAGTATCCTCAATAAATTACACCTTGTAGACAGAAAACAAATTATACTTCAGAGCAACAAAACCATAGTTTAACAAGGAGGGTTCTATGAAAACATTTCGACTAAATACCCTAATTATATCCCTATCCCTTATTGCTGTTATAGGTATTATGGGTGTGGGTTATGCACAGTGGAAAGATGATATTGAGGTATCAGGGAATATTTCTACTGGTCATGCAGAGGTTTCTCTTAACCAGTTTAGTACCTATGCATCTATTCCCGTTGTGTCTGCCCCAGGTGAGGTAAAAATACCTTTTACCATTACCAATACTGGCACTGTCCCTATGACTTTAAATTCTAAGTCCGATAATATTGAATTTGATTATGATGAATTACTACCTGATACAACTGCTGTTGGGTTTATTATAACCCACATACTTGATGGTCAATACGGTAGTCATATTAAAGAATTATCTGGTAACGTTAGTATGATTGTCCCAAATGATAGTTGGTCTCAAGATCTTGATATTATTGCTTCTGTTCAGGTTAATATTCCAAAACCCATTAAGCAAAAAAAGAAGGATGCGCTTATTAATCAGCCTATAGATGAAGGAACCGTTCAAGCCATAGAGCCTGCACCCCAACCTATTGTTCTGGAAGAAGAGACTTCTTCTGATATATTACCTTCTGAAGTAGTCGAAACACCTTCTATGGATACTCCAACTGAAGTTGATGAACTATCTAGCACTACCAATTAAAACATATAACTATTCGTTCATCAAAAAATGAGGTGATAAATATCCTATGAACTATTTACAAACATTTTATATAAGGTCTTCACCTAGAACAAATGCCAAGATCCTACTAATAAGCTTTATCCTCATAACTACTGGAAATAATCATATGTTCTATTACCTAGGCCCTCTTGGACAACAAAATCTCAAAATGATTTTGTTTATTGTCTTGTGTCTATTTTTTTATTTTATTCCTAGGTGGACTCATGAGGTTAAGCTTCGCCATCGTTCTTTTGTTGTCTGGTGGTCCTTTATTTTTGGCTTTTTTTACTTAATCATACAAGGCTTAGCTGGTATATTTTTCTCTTTTGGTAAAAGTCCCTTTGACCAACATATTATCAGCATTATCAAGAATTGCTTTATTTTTGGTCTTCCAATCGTCGTCCGGGAACTGGTGAGAAGTTATTGCATTAATGGTAACCCTCATAAAACCAAAATAAGAACAAGCATTATATTAATCTGTATCTTCTCATTACTGGAATTTACTCTTTCAAAATATAGTGACATCACCAATTTTCAAAATCTAGTGGAGTTCTTAGGTGAATACTTTTTACCAACCCTATGTAAGCATACATTGTTGACACTTTTATCCTATTTGGCTGGTCCTGTACCTGCGATAATTTATAGCTTCATGGTAGAATTTCCTCCCTACATACTTCCTATCCTACCAGACTTAAACTGGCTTATATCAGCTTTTATTGGCATTCTAACACCTATATTTTTTATTATTGTTCTTCAGTCACTGTCTAAGAGAGAGTTAAAGCAACCCATTAAACATCATGAAAAAGAAAACCCTCTTACATTGGCTATAACTATCATAACCTCTATATGTATTATATGGTTTTCATCAGGTGTATTTGCCATCTACCCATCGGTGATAGCAACCGGAAGTATGGAGCCTATGATCTATCCTGGGGATGTGATACTCGTACGGAAAATCAATGAAGAAAATATTACTCACCTTAAAAAAGGAGATGTCATACAATTTCAGAGAAACGATATCCTAATATCTCATCGTATTGTTGACATTGTTACCACAGATGGACAAACCCGTTATCGAACCAAAGGGGATAACAACTCCTGTGAAGATAGCGACTTAGTTTTACAAGAAAATGTAAGGGGCATTATTAAGCAGGTTATACCCAAGATTGGATGGCCCACATTAGTGCTTAAGAGAGATAATGATATAGATACAGGCGAGTTTGAATTTTAAAAAGGTACCTTACCAATTTGGCAAGGTACCATTCTTTAAAACCTATTCAACTATTTAATTTCGTTTGGATACTCTTGGAGATTGGCTTGAACGAATTCTATATTAAACTTATAAAAGCCACCTTTTGTTTCAGTTATATCATTTGGTGCATCTGGATCAAGATAAGCACCAATTCTAAGGGTTACACTTCCATTGACTGGAATAACTAGATTTTTTAAATCATCATCTTCAGCAACATAATTTTTATCTATCACCAAATCCTTAAACGGTGTATAACAATAATAAAGGGTTTCAGTAGTTCTTATATCAACAAATGCTTTCATATATTCTGAATTCTTTAGTTTACCTGTTTTCTTAGTAAATGCTACATTTTTAAGCATAACTGGAACAGTTCCTTTATTCGTAATTGTAAAGTTTTGGTAAGCCTTTAATGATGGGAACATATTGTCGTATTGGAAAGTTATGGTTGAGCCTTTAATTGTTGCCTTTTTAGCTATTGCAAGACTATATGCATCAAGTACTGTTTGGTCATTTGATATATAATCCCACGCTAAATCTGTGTTACCTGAACTATCTTCTACTATCGTTCCATCAGGATTTTTTTTAGGTACTTGATAGTGGATAACACTTTCTGTATCTTCAGTAATCTCCATTAATAATTGACCTGTGTTAACTGTTCCTTTAACTACAACGTTTTGTGTCCAAACCGCATACCCTGCTCCCATTAATGCTACTGCTACGGCTAAAGCTATAGCAATCATCCTTGTTTTTTTCATATTAGTCCTCCCGAAATTTATTTTTACATTATTTACCAATATCAATTTTAGCATAGGTCTTACTAAAGCACATCACACCTAAGTAGAATTTGATTACTGCCATCTAATAAGTCTTATACTACTTTAGTAGTAATTTTATTTAATAATTATAAATATTGTAATTATACTGTTTGATTTATGTTATAATCAACAACAAATCAAAATATATTATTTAAATTTTTAATTGAACATACAGAAAAAGATAATATTAAATAATACACCCATTAAGGAGGAAACTAACTTACTATGAAAACACACTTAGTCAAGGAAATAAAAATATTGTTGATCGTGCTTTTATCCATCGCCATAGGGTTAACTACCATCTACCTCATTTACTCAATCCAATCACCTCGTATACATACCCAGGAAATCCTTCTCTACAATTCAAATAGCAAAGCAGCTTTAGACTACAAAGTGCAGCTCATGCCTAATCCCATATATAATCATAGAACAATGAAACCAGGTGGTACTTATATTTCTATCTTCACCGATACAATTGATATTACCTATACCTATCAATTTAATGGTACTACGCCCTCTCAAATAGAAGGAAAATATACCCTTAAACTCGTTATGGAAGGGTATAGTGGAAAAGACAAAGATTTTGTATCCCTATGGACAAAAGATTACCCTATTATCAAACCTAATCCGTTTACGATTAATGACAATACATATGGCGCCCAAGAAACATTTAAGATTCCTCTTAATCATTACCTTACTTTTGTTAATCAACTCGATGAAGCCTTTCCTATTTCTTCTAGCAGAAGACTTGTACTTACTTGTGACACCCACATGACCTCTACAACAGATGATGGTATGATTGAAAACAACCATAAAAACACATTAATTATTCCTTTAACCAATAATTTTTACACTATATCAGGAAATCTAGAGGATGTGAAAGATGGTCCCATAAAGAGAACAGAAGAAATGATTATACCTATATCAAAGAACACAATCATCTTCTTATCTGTACTCATATGTCTATTCATTCTTGGACTTAGCTACTGTATCTTTTTCATCATACCAGTAACAGTCAATGAAAAAGAAAAGACCATCAATGCTCTTTTCAAAAAGCATGGTAGTCGCCTTATTTCCTTACAAATGCAAATGGAACTACTCATGGTTGATCAACCTATTGTTTATGTTTGTACTTTTGAAGGTTTGGTACGAATTAGTGATGAATTAGTCCAACCTATTATGTATACCTATGAGGAATCTAAGATTGATATTAATCGTTTTTATGTCATGCACCAGAATACACTATACTGTTACGCCTTTGATCATGAACGCCTTACATCTCAAGAACAAAATGAGCTTCTCTCAATGATTGAAGACACCGATGTCCCTATATCGGAAGGGTCTTAAGAAGATAAATCATCAGAACTCTTACCTCTTTTATAGCATGCAAAAGGAACTGCCTCATAATCTAGAAGCAGTTCCTTCATCATTAATACTTTGATTTTCTTTTATTATAAAACATCATATATGAACCAATACCTAGTAACACCATACCTAGACCGATTAGCACATAATTATCAAGAAAGATACCCATTTTAGGAATTTCATCATCAATAATAATGATTTCTGATGGTTCTGCTGGTGGTTCTGTAGATGGTTTCACTGGTGGCTCAGCCAATGGTACCGGTTCTTCTGGCAGTTCCACTGGCGGTTCGACTGGTGGGTCCACTGGTGGGTCTACTGGTGGGTCTACTGGCGGATCGACTGGTGGATCGACTGGTGGATCGACTGGTGGATCGACTGGTGGTGGTGGATTATATGGAATGTGTTCAAAAAGATAATGTATATTAAATGTTGCCGTCATATTCTGAGTGAGGTTATTCGACTCAGGTAACATGGTTAAACCTGCTATAAATTCATCACCCGAATTAGCATTAAAAAAAGTTCTTACAGGAGGAATGTATGTATTACCGGTAAATAAATCTTTAAATAAACCCTCAAAAATAATATTATTGTCATGGGTTAGTTTAAAGCTTGTTGTCTGCACAAACTCCTTGTAAGCTTCATCTGTTGATGATAGTAATAGTTGATCTTTTTTCAATATCAAACCATCTAATTTTATATGCTTTAACTCAATTTGGAAACTTTTTTGATTGTTTATGTTAAAAGATTTTAAGAGAGACGTTCCCGGAATCAATTGTTTATCTGTAGAGAAGTTTAATGTAAAATGATTGTTATTGTCAGAGACATTAAATGTAGGGGATGTATCACTAGATGCTATTGTTAGGTTAGGAATGATACATCCAAGCCCTAACATAAAAATAAGAAATAAAACAGCGCTTTTTTTCTTCATTGTTAATCTATCACCTCTTTCAAAAAGTAATGTTTTTCTCAACATATAGACTATCATAACATACATATTTTAACATTTAAAGAAATATTTGTAAATTGGAGGGTTTTTCATGAAAAAAATTTTTGGTGCCTTTATTTTATTTACAGGTTTATGTATACTCTTTTTTGTATTCTATGGCCAATTTACCAGTGATTCTATACAAGATCAAATGAAACATGCTATCTTAACCAAGAACAGTGACTCCCCTGACGCTGCTACCCTAGAAGCTAAAAATGACCTCTTCATTGAAAACCATCCATCTAATGTCATCAAAGAACCCACTGATGTCATGGAAGTCTTTGACGAAACGACATCGGAAGAGGAGTCCTCAAAAGATAGCTCAAAGAAAACGACGAATAAGGAAAAGGAACAGGTTATCAACAACGCTCTAGCCATCTTAACCATTTCATCCATTGATCTAGAAGTAGCCGTATCAGAGGGGTTATCTGATGGGAACCTAAAATACTCTGTAGCCCATTATGATACCTCTGCCAGTTTTGGTGAGGTGGGAAATGCATGTGTAGTTGGCCATCGAAGCCATACCTATAATCGCTTTTTTAATCGATTAGATGAGGTGAACATTGGCGATATCATTTCGTTGAATACTGGAGAAAAGCAATTCTCTTATCAAGTCAATGACGTGTTTGTTGTTGAACCAAAAGATATATGGGTTTTAGCACAACATAGTAAATTTGCTGAGCTCACTTTAATAACGTGTACACCTGTAATAACGCCTACTCATCGTTTGATTATAAAAGCTACTTTATTATAATGATTCCGAATTCCAAAAAACCATATTACATATGTCATATCATTATTTTTAAGTAAAGGCAACTTCATACCAAAATCTTGACAATGGATATGGCATCATATAAACTATATATAAATAATATGTATTTTTTTATAAATGCAAAAAGTTAAATATTTTTAAAAAATCAAGCACATAAGTTGTTAATACCATTATGATTCATTTAGTTATCTTTAAATTTATTATAACATGAAAAAAGACCTACAGAAGAAGCAGAAACTTAGTTTATAGATCATATTAACAATAAGGGGTTCTTACGAAAATAGTTGTGTTGCTAATATTTTCATGTGCCCTTTATCACAATTATAGGGGGTTGATTATGTGAATAAATATCTAGCTGTATTATTAAAATTGCTTGTAAACGTCTTCATTATTGCTATGGGTTCTTACATCATTTATTATGTCATGGGCATGTCTGCATACAGTTCAGTTATGACATGTGGTGCTATTATCCTTTTAATGGGATTGATGAGCTTTATGAAAGAACGACTTGGACTTACAACAGGCTATCCCATTGGTACGCCAGTCCCAGAAAATAATGTGCTTTTAGATGCTGAGATTCAAAAAATGGAACAAGATCTATCACCAGAACATATTAATGATAATAACGGCATTTCCACAATCTTTAAAAAAAGTAATCTTGAATTCATTCTATCAGGTGTAGTAACCATTGCTATTGGTTTGTTCATGTATTATTATCTATAGATAAAGCGTAAAGACTTTGTTTCATATACCAATTAAAGGGACCATCTCATCAAAGTAATTCGGCTTGATGAGATGGTCCTTTTTTTTATCTACAATTCACAGTCAACCTTTATTGTTTTTTCACATACTTCTCATGAAGCTTGATAGCACCTTCTTCTCGTCCTGTTTTTTCCAAACGATCAATATAACCTTCTAATGCATCCCAAGTATGGTATGGTCCATGTTCTCTCATGACTTTCCAAAGAGGGTCAATGAGAGACGGGGATTTTTCCATCTGTTCATCATGCCAGTCCAGTATGAGTTTGGCACCTTTTTCACATAACGCTGGATATTCATCTCTAATATTTCGTTGTTCGTGAGGATCTTCTTTTACGTTAAATAACATTTCTTTATCAAATAGATGGAAACCATCATGATACGTACGCATATAGAGGTGATCACCAAATCTAGCACTTCTCTGACATACGTGAGCCATTTGTGACAAGATAAGATGGTCTCTGGATTGATCATCACCTTTACTAATCACATTGGCGTAACTTTCTCCATCCCAGTAATTAGATTTATCTACATCCAATAAATCACTCAAAGTAGGTAATAAATCAAAATTGTAGTGGAAACCTTGATCCACATGGCCTTCTAACCCTCCAGGCCACTTCATAATAAATGGAATATGACACGTGATGTTATCGGCTGTACCATGTTCTGCATAGATCCCTAACTCACCCATGTTCTCACCATGATCTGACGTTACAATAATAGCTGTATCATCATAGATGCCTTTTGAGCGAAGTGTATTAAGTATCTGTCCGATGAGATAATCGGCATAGAGGATGCCCGTATCGTACCCATCAAATACGGCTTTCAATTCTTCCATATTCTTGGCACTACCTTTGTGGCGTGGGAACTTAGGGTTCTCAACATCTGTATACATGTTAATTTCGTTAATACAATGAGGACCTACATGCCGAAGATGCTCAGCAAAAATCTCTTCTGTAATCCACGTATCAAGAGGTTCATCTGCAAATGGATCTCCGAAACTCTCTGGTGCACGATAAGGCGTATGTGGATCCCATAAATGAACATGAAGATACCAATCATCTTGATGACCGTTTCGCTCAATCCAATCTAGGGCTATTGGTAAGACTTCTTCACCTGACTCTACACCACCACCGCCTACATTATACGTTTCATTTAATCCTGCATTAAACCACCAAGCCGAATGTCTCTCAGGAAAGGTACTGATGGATGCCGTATGGTAACCCCTTTTTCTAAATATATTATGTAGGTTATGTTCATCAATAGGATTACGGAAACCTCGTTGGTCTCCTATACCATTTCGATCAGCCTGAGTTCCTCCATGGCCAACCGCACCATGACGAATACCAAACATTCCACTAATTAAACTTGCTCTAGATGGTAAACACGGAGCATCCGGACAATAATAATTGTTGAATCTAACGCCCTCTTCACTAATACGATCAATATTAGGTGTTGTCTTTCGATTGTACCCATAACAACTCATATGATCGGGTCTTAATGTATCAATATCAATAAATAGTACACGCATATATCACGCCTCCTTTGATACTAGTGTAACATTCAGACATTGACTTTACTATGCATAATCCTCTATAATAATAGTACAATATTGACATCCCAAAAGGAGAAGATCCCACCATGCCATCTATTCTAAAAGAAAACATAGCTCATGAAAAAGTACATATGAATCATCAAGGAATAGCTATTGATCTTTTACACTTTCATCGCTATGCTGATCAATCAGGCTGTCAATTCCACTGGCACGAACAACTGGAGTTTTACTATGTGTACCAAGGCGGATTGTCACTTATATGCAATGGTGAACAAGACTGGCTCTCACCTGGTGATATCGGCTTCGTCAATTGGTGCCAGCCACATCGAGGTTATCGCTTCCTTGACGACACTAAATACTATGTTATTAAAATTGATTTTTCTCTATTAAAAGATTGTTTTTCAGAAGCCTTTAATGTACCTTATACCGCTTTATTGATTCAAGGGGCTAGCCTACTCCCAACTTTTATTCAACAAGATCACATACTAGCACAATATTTCAAAACCCTTATCCAAGAACTATCTCTCAAGAACATGGGTTATGAAATGGCTGTCAAATCCATGGTACAACTTATCATAACCCATATATTAAGACTCTCTACAACACCTATAACAATAGATACAAAAAGTGGCATAGAGCAAGATACTCTACACCACATTCATCATATTCTACACTATATCTCTGAAAACTATACCAACTATATTACACTGGATGAATTAGCTATTAGCTTAGGTCTTTCTAAGGCGTACATGTGTCGCATATTCAAGAAACATACCCAACATACCATTCTAACCTACATCAATGAACTGAAATGCTCCCATGCAGCTTCTCTTATCCTTAATGGTATGCCATTATTGGATGTCTGCGAAGAAGTTGGTTTTAAGGACTATAATTATTTCTCAAGGCTTTTTAAAAAGATATATAACCAGTCTCCAAATCATTATAAAAATGACTATACGACCCATATCAAATGACATCTTTTCTTACCTATATATTCTCGTTGTAGTAGCCCCAGAATACTTGACCTGTCTCATGACTTTCATCATCCCAAGCATCACGATAGTTTATTAACTTATGGGTCAATCTATCTTTTATGTCCTTATATTCTAAATCTGTTGCTAGATTGATTAACTCTAATGGGTCATTAACAAGGTCAAATAACTGAGTTACTGATATAATCCCATTACGATACTCAATTAATTTATATTGTTTATCCTTGACGCCGCGACATAATGATCCAAAAACTAGATAGAGATCCTCACGAACTGCTACACCATGACCAATGGCTGGTAATAGGCTTTTCCCTTCTACTGTTTTTGGAATCGCTATCTGTGTTAAATCACATAAGGTTGGAAAAATATCCATAAGGTATGTATAAGTATCTTGTTTTTTCCCCTCTGGTATCCTAGGTCCTGAGAAAATCATTGGTACACGAATACTATGTTCATAGCAACTCTGTTTGCCCATTAAACCATGTTGACCTACAGCCAATCCATTATCACCTGCAAATACGATAATGGTGTTCTCATATATCCCTCTTTCCTTAAGGGTGTTAATTACCTTCCCTAATTCATGATCAAGATGTGTAATCATACCGTAGTACTCAGCAATATGACGCCTAATTTCATCAGGCGTTCTAGGATAAGGCGCAAGTTCTTCATCTCTCATCCCTCTAATGCCAAAATCAAAATGCTCTTCCTGGAAATTCTCAGGTAACTGAATAGAATCTGGATCATACATATGTAAAAAGGAATCTGGCATACTACGTGGGTCATGAGGAGCAGTAAGAGAAATATACATAAAAAATGGCGCATCACTTTCATAACCCTTTAACCAGTCCATTGCACATTCGCAGAACAATTCGCTTGAATGCTTACCAGCACGGATATGGTCACAATCTTGGTATGATACATGGTTTGCATAGAAAGGATCTTTTATGATCTTAGTTGGTGGATATAATCCTGTGGAATCAAAATCATAAGCTGGTACATTCCAATGGTCAGACATGCCACCGAAGAATATCTCGCCACCATCAGTAAAACTTCTTGCATAAGCCTCTTTTCCATTATGCCATTTTCCTGTTCCAAACGTGCGGTATCCGTTTTCTCTAAATATCTCACCCATGAGCCTATGTTCTGATGGCACAGATGCACCATGATTATGGAGGTGAAATAATGTTCTTCCTGTATGTAACATGCATCGACTTGGCATGCACACCGCACCATGAGTCCCCCCTGGTATATGTGCATGTGTGAACGTCGTACCTCTTTGAACGAGTGCATCCAAATGAGGCGTTTTTACTTCCGTATTACCTAGAGCCCCAATGGTGTCAAACCGTTGGTCATCTGTAAAGAAAAATAGAACATTTGGTTTTGTTGTCATTTTTTCCACTCCTTAAATATTATACAAAGTTATAAAACCCGTATGCTATTACATGTTTTAATATTATTATAGGATATATCATTCATAGCATCAATGTCATAAAGGCATAGAATATATGTCAAAAACAGACAAGAATAGGTTTCGAATATTTTAAGGCGAATCTTATCATAAGTGCCATCGGTTTCAATAATTGCCATATAGTAAATAGTAAATAAATGTCTAATAATACACTTTTTCTTTCCATACAAGTAAGAGTTAAATCGATTGATTTATATGTATCTATATGATAAAATAGCTAAGACATACAGAATTATAGGGGTGGTTCATATAGAGAATGTATACTTTTCATATAACATAGTTTTGACGATTTTGTTGACAATAGTTTCTACTGGCTTTTATGTTCTTTATATGAAAAATAAAAAAAGAGGATTTTTATTTTTAACACTACTTTATTTTCTGATTATTTTAGATAATTCTATAATTTATATGTCTGAATTCTCCTATGGTTTTGAGTCATTATATGAAACTACTGATATATTGTATATAATCATTTCGTTGATATATCTAGGAATCGTTTTGACTATTAGGTTGATCATTTCTGATTTCTTTGATGATAAATATACTACTATAGAAAAACAGTGTGCTATAGTAGTGCCTATTATTTTATTAGTGTTATTTATTTTTATACCTTTCCAAATCAGCGAATTTCTGATTTCTTTTTCTTTTTTTTACATCACTTTCTTATATGGCCTTTAGAATCTATAAGAATATAAAGCATCATTCTGATAAGTTTGATGAAAAAGTTTCAAAGAAATATAAAATTTATATGTATACTATTATTATATTAAGTATAATTGGGATTATCGATAATGGAATTTATTATATGGACTATTATAATAATTCATATCTAACCTTTATAACATTGGAATATAGAACTCTATCCTTTGATGTCATAAAACTTTTGATTTGTATAATTGGAATAATAAAAATATATAACAGCTTTGAAAATCTATTTGCTATGAAAGACAAAGGTGAAAAAAGTAAGACTAAAAAGTTAAATGATTGTTGTATCGATTATTCCTTAACCACTAGACAAAGAGAAATTGTTGGGTTAATTATTGAGGGCTATACCAATAAAGAAATTGGAGAGCAACTTCATATCACAGAAGGTACGGTAAAAATACATATCTATAATATTTTTAAAAAAACAGAAGTTACTAATCGAAATAAATTGATTAAAAAAGTAATGGAAGATTAATTTGGATTTTAAGTCTTAGCCAATTCTAAAATGTAATTGACTAAGACTTTTTTATCTTCTAATGGACGTTTAATAATAATACGGATAATATCCATAAAAAAGTAGGAATGATAGTATTATGCATACTATAACTATAGTTATAGGGGCATTATATAACTTTTTTATAACTATAAAATAGTAGAATATTAGGTGTTATTTATTCAAATCAATACAGACTTATGCTATTCTTAGATTGCAAATAAAATACTTAGATGGTGTGGAACATTATCTTGAATTTATTTTTGTCATTTATTATTCCTAAAATAAATCACAACTATGAAGTTTATATTGTTTCGTAAACACCTATTTTAACTTTACTTAAAGGAGAAGAATGATGATGAATAAAATATCCGTACTATTATGTGTAATAACTTTAAATATGCTTTTTGTTGTAGGGTGTGAAAAAGCAAGAGTAAGCTATGAGCAAGATGTAAACGAAGTGAAAGAAGGTACTAAAGCTGTAGAAGAAGATGTTAAAGTTACAAAACATAGAGGAAAATACTATTTCCCACATGAAGGAGAAGAACATGAAGGAACCTGGTTGCAATGGCCCCATGATTATAACTTCCAAAATACAATAATGGATTATGAACCAATATGGATTGAGATGACAAGAGGTCTAGTAAAGGGCGAAAATGTACATATTATAGTTTATGACCATAAAGAAAAAGAACGGGTAATAAGTGTGCTAGAAAATGAAAATATTGATATGGATAAAGTAGATTTCTATGTTTTTCCTTATGATGATGTTTGGATTAGAGATAACGGACCTATCTTTGTATACGATGAAGAAGATAACCTCGTAATAGAAGATTGGCAATATAATGGGTGGGGAAATAAAATGCCCTATGAAAAAAACGACCTTATACCAACGAAGATAAGCGAGGTAATTGGAATTCCCAAGGTTGATATTGACATGGTAATGGAAGGTGGAGCCCTTGAATTGGATGGTAATGGAACTTGTATATCTACATTAAGTTGTGTCAATAACGATAATAGAACTCCAAACTTTACTATTAAAGAAATAGAAGTATATCTGACTGAGTATTATGGAGTAACTAATTTTATATGGTTAGATGGAGTAGCTGGTATGGATATTACTGACGGCCACATCGATGGAATGATTAAATTCTACGATGATAAAACGATACTAGCTAATTCAGAATTTGATTTAGATCCTTCTAATTTGACAGATGATGATGATGCAAAAAAGTTATTAACTGCTAAGAATATCAATGGGGAGACTTATGAATTCATATTCCTACCCGAGACTAAAGATACTGTTGTAGAAGTTGATGGTGAATGGATAAAGGGTGCTTATATGAACTTCTACGTAGGTAACAAAGTGGTTTTAGTTCCAAACTTCGATGACGAAAATGATGCACTTGCAAATAGAATTCTTCAGGATTTGTATTCTGATAAAGAAGTAATAGGAATTGACGTAAGGAATTTATATGCTGATGGTGGAATAATACACTGTGTTACACAACAGCAACCAGTATCTAAGAAAAAATAATATAGATTTTAGTCTTGGTCAATTATAACAAGAATTGACCAAGACTTTTTTACCTAATAGCATAAGTATTCTATAGAAGAAGTATCAAAAATAATGATTAATATCTACTCAAAAGATATATTGGAGTTATTAAAAAACTAATAGAACTTAAAATTAATCACTTCCTTCTACCCTTCTTAAGTTTCACTTGACGAATAGGATTTGATATAATATCATAATATTTAATACAATATTATGAAAAATGGATTATACTTATTTTTCAAACAAATTTTAATAGGAGATTGCTATGTCAGAATCATTAATAACCAAAAAAGCCCTCGCTGTTTCTATGAAGCAATTAATGGAGAAAATGCCTCTAGCTAAAATCTCAATAAAAGACATTGTCAATACATGTGGGGTCAATAGAAAAACATTTTATTATCATTTTAAAGATAAATACGATCTTATAAATTGGATTTATTATACCGAGGTTACAGACAGTATAGCTGATTGTAATCACTACGAAAACTGGTTCGAAGGTACTTGCAGAACGTTGACTTACTTGCAAGAAAATAAGTTCTTTTATAAGAATGCACTTAACACCCATGGACAAAATGCATTCGAAGAATATTTCTTTGAGTTTTGCTTTGGAATTGTGATGGGGGCTGTCAATGATTTATCAAGTGATATGCACATTCCTGACAGTAATAAAAATTTTATTGCTGATTTTTACACCCATGCCTTTGTAAGCATCACCACAGAGTGGATTAAAAATGGCGCGAAAGAATCTCCTAATACCATAGTGGATGGTATTAGAAATATAATTGAAGGCAGCATGCCTCACGCGTTACAACATTATTCAGAAGATATAAACTAAGGGACAGTTTATGGTAAAACATACAAACTGTCCCTTAAAATTATTTTAACATCGTTGTTTTCAAAAAGCCTATTTCTTGGCGTAAACTATCGTCTTTCATCATGGCCATGGCCGAATTAAATAAGACGCGTATATCATGTTGACCTTTATAAATTGGTGTAACTTCCTTATCTAATCCAAGGAATTTATAAACAGCCGTCTGTGCAGATCTTGCTGAGTAATCTACTGTAAATACAACATCATCTGTTATCTCACAGAATTGGCCTAGGAATGCTAAATTAGTTGAGCATTCTGGTATAACCTGTGGTCGATCACCTTTTGACCTTGGTAAAAATTGACTTGTTGCAAAAGGCATGATGCATGGTATTACAATTGATGTATTAAGGATTTTTTCTTTATCTTCATCAAATTTTAAATGATGCAATAACTCTGTTAAAATTTCCTCTCCTGTACAGTCAATCATTCGTTTTTTTACGAAATCACCTTCCTTGTATGGAAATAGACAATATCCCCATAACACTTGTACATCATCTGGCTGGTTAAGCATGTGTGGCTGATTATGTAAACATATTGACATAAACCAACCTGATTCTTTGAATGTCATAAGAGAGCCTGTACCCGGTTCATTTCCTGAGAATTCTACTATTCTCTTAAACATTGTTGGATCCTTAAGGGTAACTGTGAATGACTCGAACAAAGAATCTTTTACGTGTTCATTGAACACTTGTGGTTTCCCAAATTCAGGGGATTGTTTTGCAATACTTTCCCAAAGTGCCCAATCACCACCAACATGCTTGTCATTTATTGTAGGAACAGTTGTTGTTGAACCAAGACTTGAACCTGCTGTAATCGAGCCAATGGTTACAAATACAAAGTCTTCTTCTTCAACTGCTATTCTTTCTTCATTTCCATCTCTATTGCAATGAATGCCAGTTACCGTTTTTTTGTCTTCTGCTGGTTTAAAATCTAAGCTACTCACAGCGCAACCATATTGAAAATCAACTCCCTGTGCTTTTAACCATTCCGTGATCGGTAGTATGATTGAATGGTATTGATTATATGGGGTACGACGTACTCCAGAGAAATCACTTACCTTAGGCAATTCATGCATAAATCTATGAAGATATCTCTTAAATTCTACAACACTATGCCATGGTTCAAAAGCAAAACTAGTCGTCCACTGAAACCAAAAGTTCGTTTGGAAAAAGGACTCCGGGAAACACTCTTGAACTGTTTTGGTTCCAAAATATTCTTCTGGCTTAATGATCACATCCATTAATGCTAATCGATCCTGACTATTAAACCCAAGTTTTGATGACTCTATTATATTCGCTTCATTATCGATTAATCTCGCCTTTGCTAAAGTATGAATCTTTTTATTAAATGCTCTAAATTCATCCATTATTGTAATGTGCGGATCCGTTAAAGAAGGTATTCTTTCCATTACACCAAAAATACACTGATAAGCTTCTTCATCAAACATCCTTCCACCACGGAATATGTAACCTGTATCAGGATTTCCACCTGCATCCATGCTTCCACCCGTTATATTGCTTTGCTCAAGTATGTGGATATTTCTTCCTGGGACATGCCCATCTGTAATAAGATAGACCGCAGCTGATAGAGATGCTATTCCTCCTCCTACTAAGTAGGCTTGTGTTTTTTCTACATCTACTTTTTTTTGGTATTTAGTATGCATTCTTATCCAACCTTTCTTGAAATTAGTTTTTAATCAAGACTTATCACTTACGATAGGGTTATTCAACAAAAGCCATAAAAAATACGTTTTGTAGATTAACCACTATATCTATAATATAGTTCTTGTTTAAAAAATGTAAATAATCAATCTTTGTACTTTGTCCCAAAAATACACAATTAATTAAAAATGTGTACCATGAACCGTGTGCCATTGCTATCAGCTAATTTTTTAGGGTCTGTTTCGTCAATTGGGTAGAAATAGTGGAAAATTGTTTTTGATATGATTATCTATTGACAACAAAAAGAAAAGATTATATACTATATCTAATCGATATATATCTAATCGATATATGTAATATATTGTGTGATTATTTTTGAAACACTACATGCAATATATAATAATAAAACTAGGAGTGATTATGATGAAATTTATCGTACTAAATGGTAGCCCAAAAGGAGAAAAAAGTGTTACATTGCAATATGTCAATTATTTAAAAAAGATATCCAAAGAGCATGAATTCAAAGTAATAAACATAGCCAATAGAATCAGCAAAATTGAAAAGGATGAAGAACTTTTTAATCAGATCATTGAAGATATAAAATCATGTGATGGTGTGCTATGGGCATTTCCACTTTATTTTTTCTTGGTTTGCTCACAATATAAACGATTTATTGAACTGATCACTAAAAGGAACGTTCAAGAAGCATTTAAAGACAAATATACTGCTTCCTTATCAACCTCCATACATTTTTATGATCATACAGCAATAAATTATATCCATGGAATATGTGATGATTTAAATATGAAGTTTGTAGATTATTATTCTGCAAATATGTATGATCTATTAGATACCGACAAAAGAAAGAAATTAGAGTGCTTTTTCGAGCTATTTGTTGACGCTATAGATAAGAAACAAGATATCATCAAGAAATATAATCCCATTAAGCAGAATACCCTTACATATAAGCCTAAGCCCGAAGGAAAAAGTATCGATATTGATCATAAAAAAATAATCGTAGTTGCCGACCTCGAAGAAGAAGGAAATAACATAATAAAAATGGTTAATCAATTTACACATACTCTAAACGGTAAGATTGAGTTAGTAAATATTAATACGTTATCCATAAAAGGTGGTTGCATTGGATGCATAAGGTGTGGTTATAATAATCAATGTTTTTATGAAGGAAACGATGGGTTTATTGATTTTTATAAAGAAAAATTAATGCCAGCTGATATCATTCTATTTGCAGGTGTGATAAAAGATCGCTATCTGTCGGCAAGGTGGAAAATGTTCTTTGATCGATCATTTTTTAATACACATACACCCTCTTTGAAGGGCAAACAGATAGGCTTTATCATTTCAGGACCCTTACAACAACTACCAAACTTACAGGAGATCCTTCATGCCTATGTAGAGGAGCAAGGGGCGAATTTATGTGGTATTGCAACAGATGAATACGAAGATTCAAGAGAAGTGGATAAGGTTCTATACAGTCTTGCATCTCAATCCATCCGTTACTCTGAAAAAAAATATATTAGGACATCAACATTCTTAGGCATTGGAGGCATGAAAATATTTCGTGATGATATGTGGGGAAAATTAAGGTTTCCCTTTATTGCTGACCATAAGTATTATAAAAAAAATGGCATGTATGATTTTCCCCAAAAGAATTATAAATCACGAATAATGAATGGGATTTTATGCCTGATAACCAAAATACCATCTATAAGAGAAGACATCTATAAAAAGCGAATGAAAGATGGAATGATTAAACCTTTCCATAAATTTTTAGAAAAATACTAATAATGATGATATACTTTAGATGTTACGTATCAAACTACATTCTTGATACCTACTAAATGAAAAGAAAAGGAGACTTCAATGTTACAATTTGTGATACTTGGTTTTTTAATGAACTGCGATATGAATGGATATGCTATAAAGAAAAAAATGAGTTTGAGTACTGTTAATTTTGTGGATGCTAGTTTTGGAAGTATCTACCCAGCTCTTAAAAGGTTGCATCAACATGGCTATATTACTGTTCGAGAAGTGGTCGAAAATGGCAAAAACAAAAAAATATATTCTATAACACCGGAAGGGAAAAAGGCGTTTTTAGAATGGCTTGAAATCCCAATAAATCCAGCTGCAGCAAAATTCGATTACATGGCAAAAATTTTCTTTTATGATCATCTTGAGGAAAAGAAAGCCGTATCCTTAGTCGAGAAATTCCTTGCTGACATACGGCTTTTAAAAACCCAATTAGAGAGCACAGAAGGTGTCATATCTCAGATATCTGACTATTATGAGATGTCCGTGTTTAACGTAGGTAATGCTTACTACGATTTCCTTATCACATGGTATGAAAAATTTCTTGCTGAGCTTAAAGAAAAAAATAATAATTGATATGCATATCAAAAACTGCCCTCAATTCTTGATCATTGATAGAGGGCAGTTTTATATTTTATTTAAGCTATTGCATGAATCTAAATATATAGATCTCTAGCGCCAACTTTCATTTTTTGAATGTTGTTCTTCACCAACTCTTTTACTTTCTCATTGTCGATTTTCTCAATCTCTTTCTGAATTAAGCTAAAGCCTAATTCGTGTAATTCTTTATCGCCATAATCAAGAATATATTCAGCAAGGGTCATTAAGGCATTAGGTGTACAGACATTATGAATCTGTCCTGATTTAGCTAAACGCATAAATCTATCTCCTGTACGCCCTTTTCGGTAACATGCCGTACAATAACTTGGAATATAATCGTCACCCACTAAACCTTTTAATACTTCTAGGGGTGAACGATGATCTTCAAGGGTGAACTGTGTACCCATATCTTGGTGATCTTCATCATTATAGCCACCTACTTCTGTACAAGATCCTGCACTTACTTGAGAGATACCGTATTGTAATAACTCTTTACGTATAGCTGCTGTCTCTCTTGTTGACAGAATAATACCTGTGAACGGTACTGCCAAACGAATAATTGCTACAAGTTTTTTGAACGTCTTATCTTCAACTAAATGGGGGTATGTCTCCAGGTCTACACCTTCTGCTTTTTTAAGCCTTGGAACAGATATGGTATGGAAACCGACGCCAAACTTCTCCTCCAAATGGTCATTGTGAAGCATAAGGGATAATACTTCAAACTTATAATCATGTAAGCCAAAGAGCACCCCGCCCCCTACATCATCGATACCACCTTCCATGGCTCTGTCAAATGCATAGAGATGATAATCATAGTCACCTTTTAATGATTTTGGGTGCATTACTTCATAAGTTGGCTTATGATACGTTTCTTGGAACAAAATATACGTACCAATATTAGCATCTTTTAATCGCTTGTAGTTCTCTACCGTGGTTCCCGCAATGTTTACATTGATTCTTCGAATAGCCCCGTTTTCATTCTCTGTGGTATAGATTGCATCAATGGCTTCTAATATGTAGTCAATATCACAGTTTACTGGGTCTTCTCCTGCTTCAAGAGCTAATCTTTTATGACCCATACGTTCTAAGACTTTTACTTGGTTCTGAATCTCTTCTCTTGTTAGTCTCTTTCTAGCAAACTTGTTATCGCGCTTATAACCGCAATATTTACAGTTATTTACACAGTAATTACTCACATATAATGGTGCAAATACAACAACTCGATTGCCGTAAATACTGTTTTTAATTTCCCCTGCAATCTTAAAAAGCTCTTGTAATTGATCATCTTCTTCTATATTAAGTAAAGTAGCAATCTGCTTGTGGCTAAGCCCTCTTTTTTCTTTTGCCTCATTAAGGACTTCTTGTATATCCTGGTGAGATACGTCTTTGGTATCATTTAGTAAATCATTAATATAATCGTGATTAATAAACATTCTCATTCCCCTTTCAAAGTATTCCTATTAAGAGCACCCTATAAAAATTCTTTCTTAGAAATGGAAGTCTTTACTTGAACATTTTCAAGCTTGCCAAGCTTACCTGTGAGACTATTAATCTCATTCACATCACCAATAACCGTCATACAGATTACCGTTACGTCTTCATCAATTAATGGTAATCCCATGCGACCTCTTATTAAATGTTTGTAAGCCGTTATAATATCGTTGAATTTAAACTGGCTACTTTCTGGATCTTCCAAAATAGCACTAATGACTGCAACTCTTTTCATCAGTTGTAAAAAACCCCTTTCCTCATATTTTATTAAGTCTTATTAATGTCAAAAAAACTTTCTCATTAAAAGAAAGTTTATAAATCTACATACTGAAATAAGGACACCTAAGTCCTGTAAATTTGTATAACTTCCTTTCAGATAAGATCTTCTCGTCTGTTAGGGTGCTAATTATATAGGTGATTGAGTAAAAGATCTTTCTCTTACCCATCGTTAATATTTTAACATTTTTTGAATCTTTTTTCAATCCTTATTGTAAAATCCTTTTATCTTTCTATTTGATTTTCAATAAAGCTATCAAATCTCCATTATTTTTATCACTTTTACCAAAACATTTCTTTTACTTTTATAATCATTCGTATCCTAAGGAAATTTAACATATAATCATATCTTTTAGATTACGATTTGTCGGCTAAGTACAGTTCACTTGCTTATTTCAAAATAACGAAATATAATTAAGAATAAAGATAACACTGTTAAAATAGCAAAGCTATTTCTGTTCCAATAAAGCTAAAAGCCTTTTGATAGTAGGGTAATAATAAATGTGACTTGAAACAAAGTCCATGTGGAGGTTGTGATGAAAGTAGATAGATTGTTATGCTTAATCAACTTGATTGTTAATCATGATAAAATAACCATAAAAAAATTGTCAGAGAAACTTGAAGTTTCTAGACGAACAATTTACCGTGATTTGGATACCTTAACATTAGCAGGTATTCCAATTGTATCCTATCCAGGATATGGCGGCGGAATCAGTATTGCCGATGGCTATAGGTTTGATAAAAGTATATTGTCAAATGAGGAGCTAAAAAATATTATTGCTGGTCTAAACGCTATTAATAGCATCGATGAAAGCAAGAAAATTGAATATCTTATTGGTAAGATTTCCCCAAAAAATATGGACTCTATAAATGTTCAAAATGATATTATAATTGATTTGTCACAGTGGTTTGATGATGATACACAAGAGATGATTAATTCGTTCCGTAAAGCAATTGCAAATAGGTTATGCGTTTTTATAGAGTACCACTCAAAAAGCATTGTTAGTCAAAGAACAATTAATCCCTATCACTTAGTATTCAAAGAAGCTAATTGGTACTTATATGGTTTTTGTAAATTGAGGAATGCATTTAGGCTTTTTAAGATTAACCAGATTGGCTCTTACACCCTATTGACTAATCACTTCATTCCTCAAAAAATAGATAATCTCAACTTTAATTTGACATCCAAATATCCTACTACAAAAATACCACAAGAAACAAACGAGCAAGTAATACTTGAATACAAACTTGAAGATAAAGATTTTTTAATTCAGATATTAGGAGCGCAAAACTTCAAAGAAGAAGATGGGAAAGGAATTATAACTTTTCATTCAAAAAATATTGATACTACCCTTGATTTAGTTATAGGGCTACAAGATAAAGTGAAGGTGATTATGCCAATATCACTTAAAAATAAAGTGATTGATACGATAAACAATATGAAAAACCTTTATAAGGGGTGACATACTATTGTCACCTTTTATGCGGTAAAATATATTTATAGTCGTTTTAGAGAACTATCATAAATGAGAATAGACGAGGTTATTAAAGCAACATGTTGAATCTCAAAACGCCTAAAAATGTA
>JMSU01000092.1_pt1 | contig 51088 bp, 41 predicted proteins | sample 179011 | NCBI WGS metagenome assembly JMSU01 (sample SAMN02769580, study PRJNA246767) | bioreactor metagenome | isolation source: Culture-1 Bioreactor ArsB derived from microbial biomass from the upper 2 cm... | place: Germany: Bremen | collected day 87 after inoculation
TTATTGACCCACAGCCTTTTGTGCCAAGTAATCTTCACAAGCGTGGTGCAAGATGTGAAGAGATCTTCTCAATCCAAACCTTAGGTCTTGCAAAACGCGTCACACACGTTGGCTGTAAAAAAGTCATTTTAGGTATCTCAGGGGGACTTGATTCCACTTTAGCCCTTCTTGTATGTGCTATGACTTATGATTTGTTAGGTAAAGATAGAAAAGATATATTAGGTGTTACCATGCCTGGTTTTGGTACTACTGATCGAACCTATAATAACGCCATTGATCTTATGAAACATTTAGGTGTTACGATTCGTGAGATATCGATAAAAGATGCGTGTATGCAACATTTTAAAGACATTAATCATGACCCTAATGTACATGATATTACCTTTGAAAATGTTCAAGCAAGAGAAAGAACGCAAGTCCTTATGGATCTTTCTAACGCAGAGAACGGTATTGTTATTGGTACAGGTGATCTATCGGAGATGGCTCTTGGATGGGCAACCTACAATGGTGACCATATGGCTATGTATAGTGTCAACGCTACCATTCCTAAGACCCTAGTACGCTATCTTGTTCAGTGGGTTACCGATTATAAAGTAGGTGAAGATGCAAAAGGTGTCTTAATGGATATACTCGATACCCCAGTAAGCCCAGAACTTCTACCACCTGACCCAAAAACAGGTAAAATCAAGCAAAAAACAGAAGAAACGGTAGGACCTTATGAATTACATGATTTCGTACTCTATCATGTACTCCGTTTTGGTTTCTCTCCAAGCAAAATATACCGTCTAGCTGTACAGAGCTTTAAAGATAAATATGCTGGGAGCACGATCAAACACTGGATGCAAGTATTCTACAAACGCTTCTTTATGCACCAATTCAAACGTTCATGCTTCCCAGATGGACCAAAAGTTGGATCAATCTGCTTATCACCTCGTGGTGACTTACGTATGCCAAGCGATGCTGTAGCTAAGGTTTGGTTAGATGAATTAGATAAGATATAATTAATCTAAAAAAGGGGCTTTTCATTAAACATACATTCCTAGATACTAACATGTTTAATAAAATAGCCCCTTTATGATTTTATATATTAAGCACTTTCTATAAGCTCTTTAATTTTACCATCTAATCCATCTTTTTTCTTCGTTAGACGACTAAAATCTGCTCTTAGATTAACGAGTATATTCTCTATACGCTTTTTAATATCTGTCACATGGTCAAGAGCATCATGTATTCTCGACTGAACTGTCCAATCGACGAAAAAGCCATCAAAAAAATAATCAGCGAATCTTAAAAAAGAGCCTAAGTCTAAATCACTTTCTGCCATATACATATCAACATCTTTTAATTCCTTTGAAAATTTTCTTATGTCATTCTGCATAGCGTAGATGCAATTCTGAGCTTCATCCATTTTATCATGCTTGGCAATAGTCGCTATAAGTCCGCCACCTAGCATATCCCATGTACCCCAACTTTTAGCTGATTCAAGGGCAGTAATTGCACCTCTAACATTGCCAAGAGCCAAGTTACCTGCCTGAATCGCTTCTTTTATTTCCCTTAACTGACCCGTTGAAGCAGTTACTTCATCAATCATTTCTTTTAATTGATCCCATTTGTCAGGCATATACATGGCAATATAAGTTCTCTTCTCATCAAGCACTTTTTTATATTCCTCTTCTGCATAATAAAATGTTTTCCTTTTGTCTTCTAATCGTTTTACAGTATTTCTACATTCTTCTAACTGAATCAATGCACTATCGCACCTTAATTTAGCTGTTAAAGCCTCTTGCTTCTCTTTATCTAATTTCTCTACTTTATTCTTCATGATTGTATGTACAAGGTTACTGAATGTTAACTTCTGAAGTTTCTCAACATCATGTTCTTCTTTTTCTAATTCTTCCTTCAGTTTATCCCATCTCACCTTAAGAACACCTAAATCTTTTTTAGTACTTTCTAGTAATTTTTCGCACCTTTGTGCCTCACATAAATTGTTCATACAAACACTTAGCTGCTTATTTAGCTCTAATTGTTTTTCCTCATCGTATCTCATATAATACACCCCTTATGAATTTAGTCTCCTATATTATAACATAATTTTTCAGTTAAAATATTTTTACTATACTTTCCAATATATATTTTAATAATATGGATAAAATATGATTGACTATATAAATAATGAAGTGGAGGTATGCATGTGAATAATAACAAAAACCTTTTGAAGACCGATGAAAAATCTAACCGGGAAATGAGAAAGATGTTTCCAAAAGACGGCGATGATATTGGAATTATTGATGGTAAGCATGTATCTACAGAAAAGAAATATACAAAACGTTCAAAGCTGTCTCATAATAAATAAGTTTTAGGAGGGGGATTATACCCCTCGTATTATTACCATCAAATCTATTTCTATCTACTCCAACAGACGTATCTATATTAATATTTTTTAGTGTAATCCACACTTATTGTTATATCGTTTTAATCCTCTATTATATACCATCTAAATATTTTGTAATTACTACCATTGCTACAATTTAATCAATAAAATTACCTTTATTGACTCTAATCTCCCTAATATATACTTAATAAAATGTATATTTACGTACATTTATGTCTAATAAAGACATGTTATAGGTATATGGTATTGACATTTTTTACATAATATAGTATATTATTACTACTTAAATACTAAATGTTTAAGGGCAAACTTACTGAAAAGTAAGGACGCAAAGCTATGGGTCTAAAGGGATTTACCTATGATTGCCAGGTTGCGAGACATGATCTATAATAATGCTACTCTTAGAACACCTAGTCTTTTTATCATGCAATTTATCTCTTTTTGCCCAATTAATCGAAAGGACTAATTAAGCATGATAAAGAAAAAGTATTTAGTAGCCTTCGTCTTACTATTTTGTGTTGTGGTGATATCAAGTAGTATTACCTACAATATTAATTACTCTCTCTATGTAGACGAGGTAAAAAGTAATCTACAAGATATTTCTGATACCGCTTCCTACCAATACGATTCTATCTTCTTTGAAATATACAATACCGTCGATACCACTCTCATGAAATTAAAAGACCCAGCTCTCACCAAACATGATATGGATGCTTTAATAAAAGAATGCAGTAAAAACTCTTACTATATTCGAGATATGACTGTCATCTCTGAGAAGGGTGATTATTTGACATCACCTGCACCACAACAGATGGTTAATATGAATAAAATCATGCCTTTTTTTTCAAAAGATGATGTGAATTTTGATTTAATTAAAAATGCATCTGAAGATGATAATGTTTACTATGCCGTTAAAAAGTTTGAGTTTTCCAATCAAAAGAAAGGACTATTGCTCGTTGGCTTAGATTATGATCAAATCAATATGATTGTTCATCCTGATAAGTATAAGCTCAATGATGGTTCTCTATGTCTCATATCTAACGATGGTTTTTTACTCTACCATAAAGATAAAGAATTAATGGGAAAAAATCTATTGACAGATGAAACCTTCATAAAAAGACTAACTACTATGAATACCGAAAACTATAATAAGCTATTAAGCGCTATCAATAATACGAATCATGTTCACGACCAGTATTATCTTAATTATTCAGCTTATGGTACAAATAAAATTGCCTACTATAATTATCTTAAGGTCTTTCCTGGCATTACTTTTTTAGCTATTGATTATAAAAACTTATTATACAACCAAATTCAATCCTTACTTAGAACCATTATTCCATTACTTTTAAGTTTGGCTATAGCAACTTACTTATTATTAAGGTATATTTTCTTGATAAAATACACGGATTATTTCACAGAGGTAAAGAACGAACATGCTTTTAGAAAACACCTCAGGAAACTTGCCAAAAGAGGTTGCACTGAGGAATACTACCTCATTCTTGAGATTGTAAGCGTATCAAGTAATGGAGATAAAGACTTCTTATACGATGACCGTATCTTCTACCATTTATCAGCCTACTTTAAGAAAATTAATTCATTCTATAATGGCTTATATCGTATATCGCGTGTACATTACATGTTTGTTTTAAAAGACCATTGTGATGAAAGTTGTATACGAAAACTTATGAATCAGTTGAATGATGATATCGATTTAAAAGGGGATCATCCACTGTACATTCGTGGTAAGAAACTTTTATTTACGCTTGATCGCTTAAACGAACTTAACCATTTTGAAGTAGATAGCAAAGTCCTTAGCCATATGGCTTATCATAACAGTGACTTATCCGATTATGATGATCTAACTTGCGTTAGATATAGTCAGATATTGGCTAATATTAACCAACGACTCAAAGAAAAACTCTACTTAGAAAGTGCCATTTTGAACAATACTTTTGTACCACATTATCAGCCTATTATTGATTTGCAAACTGACAGAATATATAAACATGAAGTTCTCATGCGTGTAGCTGATCAGAATCAATCTATGTCAACAGCAAAGCTTATTAAAGTTGCTGAAGAGGAAAACATGGTAGAAAAAGTAGATCGAGCCATTATACAGCAGTCTTTTTATCAGTATAATAAAGAGTTACATAAAACGAGAAAATCCTTAAGATTAAGTATTAATCTATCGGGTAAATCCATCAATCAGAAGATGGTTGATTATATTGAAGAAATGGCTAAAAAATGTAAGATAATTCCATCTCACATAACTTTTGAATTGACTGAAACAGCTGCACTTAACAACCTAGATGCTTCCATAAAATCACTGAATGCACTTCGAGAAATGGGCTTCAAATTAGCTATTGATGATTTCGGAACTGGTTATGCTCATGTTGAATTGTTATCTAAACTGGTTGTTGACTACATAAAAATTGATGGTATGTTTATCCTAGATGTAGACAAAGATGAGCAGAAATTAAAAACACTCAATGCCCTCGTTTATATCGCTAAGAATTATAATGCCAAAATCATAGCAGAGTTCGTGGAAAATGAGAACGTTGTACTCATACTCAAAAAATTAGGCATTGAATACGGCCAAGGTTACTATTTTGGTAAACCAAGTGAAGATGTCGTATAATTAACAACACCGTTGGGGTCAATCCTATTCAAAGTATTTATTTGATGAGATTGACCCTTTTAATGTATATTAATTAAATTATTTATAATCCCTTAGACCCTATAAATAAGCCTATATCTTTCGTTATATGAAAACCACCATCCTGTGCAATACGCTTTTCCAAAAACGCTCTGAAAGCCTCCATCAATTTGCCTTCTAAAATATCCTGCATATTTCCAGTTGCTGATAGCATGTATTGAAGCAAGGGTTCAACCTCTGTGACAACCAAAGAATCTTGATACTTGTTGAGTTTGATATCTTGAAACCACTTACTCAGGTGTTCCTGTCCATTTTCTAAATTAAATCTTTTTAATGAAAACCCCGTTAGCCGAATATCGTCATTAAAATGCGATAATAGCCTAGGTAACTCCTGTAAATGAGCATTACCTGTAGCAGATACGTATATTCTCCCACCTGGTTTGAGTACTCTATACATTTCTGATAATGCCCGCTTAAAATTACGCACATAGTAGATCATATGATCCGCTATTACCTTATCAAATGTATCGTCTTCATAAGGCAACTCCTCAGCGTCACCTAACTGAAATTGAAATCCTGTCATATTGCCCCTCAGGTTCATGCGTGCATTATTTAGCATTTCTTCTGATATGTCCATTAAGGAAATCTTCATATTATCTTGTAGCCTAGTATTATTTCGAGACCATAGTCTTGCTTCCCCACAACCTACATCAAGTATCTGACAGTTCTTCATATCCCCTAGTTGATCATACAGCCATTTACGCCAACCATAATTATTGGTACTGAATCTTTCGTGAATACGTATACAATCATTTTGTTTAGGTATTCTGCGGGAATCAGCTATCCAATCCTTCTCCATATTAATGACCTGTATAATATCATTAAATTTCTCCCACCGAAAGTCTTTTTCATCTTCTTCAAGCATCTTACTGGTTTCATTAATAGCATCAATAACCATGGTAATATGCTGTTTTTTCTCATATAATATTTGTTTCTGTATGCTTAGCGTATCTCGCATACTAGTCTCTGGTGATGTCATTACCTTCCTGATGTCTGCCAGTGAAAATCCTACAAATTTTAAAGTCATGATCTTCTGTAGTTTTTGAAAATCAGAATCACTATACAGTCGATGACCCATATCGTTATGGGTAGTCGGTTTCAATAGATTAATCTTATCATAATAGCGTAATGTACGAATGGTTACACCAGCTCTTTTTGCAAACTCTCCTACTGTATAAGTAATAGGTAGCTTCGTCATGATCTACCACCTCCGTTATTCACATTATAGCACGTGACGTAACGTTATGTTCAAGGGGTAATTTAAAATAAAGTTATTATTTATTTCTTATCTGACACTCTCGTCAATATAGCTCATACAATCTTTTAATACCTGTACAGCTTCTTCATGGTTCTGAACATAATTACGCTCCTTGTTGTCAAAATCCAATTCCAAAGTAATAAGACCCTGATATCCATCCGAAACCAATCCTTGAAGGAACTTGTGAATGGGTTGATTACCTTTTCCTAAAGCCAAGTGCTCTCGGCCATCTTGAAAATCACTTAAATGAATGTTCTTGATATAAGGTTTCATCAACTCGTAACCTTCTAATAAATCATAACCAAAAGAAGACCAATGGGTAATATCAAAAGTCATAGCGTATTGATGTTTGGTAACGAATTCTATAAACTTCTCTCTATCCGATATAAAACTATGGACAGGTAACTTTGGCATATTTTCTGTACAAAGTATATAATCCACCCCATGACCATACCGTTCAAAGTTCTGTTTGTAAACATGATCTACATTCTTAATCCCACTACCTTCTCCCGATAATATAGAATGGGATACGATTATCTTTGCTCCAAGTCTTTTGGCATATTGGATACATTTTACAATCCAGTAGGATTCACTTTCACCCCTCTCTTCACGTATGAAAAAGATAGGTGTATGTATGCTGGTAACTTGCAATCCACGAACGTCAACTGCTTCGGCAATCTTTTCTAAGGGTACATTAATAAAGGACTGATTCATAAAAAGTTCGATATTCTTACACCCTGTTTCAGCTATTATATCCAATATTTCTGTGTAACTCTTGGTATATGAAAACCCTGTTGATATGGATAGTTTCATTTATTATCTCTCCTCACATTGTTAAAAACTAGGTCATAGTTGTTTACAAGATGAGTATAGATGATGACGCTGCGTAATGAGCAAGGGGTTTTTATATCTTTTTTTGAAACTAATCTATTTCATATAATATTTACAGCTTTTAGGAGTTTGATACAATCCATAAATCCGCTTTTATAAATGTCACTTAATAATAACGATTCTAGATAGTTATTTGTGCTGAGATAGTCGTCTAGTGCTGACCAATCTTGCGGACTTAATTTATCCATTATACGAGATAAGGCTTGTTTGTTCTTGGCTTTCTTGCTATTTAGCTTGACTATTTCTGGATTATTGATCTTGATTTCTTTTAGTTTTTTATCTAATAATTGAAAAATAGTATTTTCTATTAGGTTTGTGTAGAATTGTTCCATGGTCATGTCTCCCTTATTCTTTTTTAAATAGTATACACTTAATAGTAAGATATGCGTGAATACCTCTCAAATTGGGAGATTTTAATTGTCTGCTTATAAAACCAAAAGGGACAGTCCGAAACCAGTGAAAAGGTCTGAGACTATCCCTTTTGATTAATTATTATGGTCGTTGTATATATTTATCGATTGAAGTTACTATCTACCGTCTATAAATGATGCTAAATCTTGACCTTTTTGAACTAACTTATCAAATGAGGTACCTGAATAACCTAAATCTATTGATTGCTTTAGGTATTCTTTTGCTTTATCCTCATCTCCTAATACAACAAATATTAAAGCTAGATTATAAAATGGTATAGGATATTTACAATCCACCTTTATAGCTAACTCACAATATTCTTGAGCTTCTTGTAATTTCCCTAGTTTTAGATAAATTGTACCCATGTTGTTTAATGCCATTGCTTCTATATCCTTGCTATACATTCCCCACGATAACCAGATTAGTTTTTTCTTCCACCCATTTTTTCTAACATCAGCTAAAAACTTCTCGAAGTGATTTAATGACTTCAATAAATCATTTTGTTTCACTAACCTTCTGCCAATATAAAAATCTTTATAAAAATAGCCCTGTAATCTACCTGGAATTAAAAATAGTAAACACATTATTGATGCACCCATTAGTTTATTGTCTTTGAAAACTCTAAAAACTACAATTTGGAAAATAACTAGTAATGTGATAAATAATATAACATATTGTATTTTTGAAATCCTAACTCTGTTCATCTTCAAACACCTCTCAGTATAACTTTCTGCATAACTACATTATTAATATCAATAACTTGTAAACAGCTTATTCCATTATATCACAATTATATCTGTGTAATTGAAGGAAAAATTAGCTGTCATATATTATTTGCTAGCACATTTTTACTCTTTTATGTCTCACCTACAACTTATTACGATTAATCTTGGTTAGCTACACCAAAGGATTCACTCTCTTTATTATAAAATAAAAATAAGTGCAACTGTTTACCAGTCATGCTGGTTTAACAATTACACTTATACAGTACCAAAAACTTAGCAGCTTAATCCCATTGAAATACAGCAATCCCAACAATCATGATCCCCACGCCAATGGCTTTTTTCCATTCAAATCCAATCTGCTCCGTACCAAATATCCCAAACAATTCTATACCATAAGCAACCAATAACTGTGCAATAAGAATAAGCATTACCGCATAGCATGGTCCAAGGGAACCCATACCTTTTACGACAGTAAAGATAATAAAAGCGCCCAGTATACCACCGGTTAAATACCACTTACTACTCGCTTTCAATAAATCTCCAAAACTCTCCCTACCTGTGAAAAACCAAGCAATCAAGCACACAGTTAATCCCGTAACCTGAACAAAAGAATTCGTTACCCAAATAGATGAAGTCTCTGTTACCCTCGTGTTAAATACGCCTTGTATACTCATTAATGCTCCTGAAATAATTGATGCGATAACACCCATGTCTTTATCTCCAATCTATCCAATAATCAAACATATCCATCTGTTAAAATACACCTAAATATAGTAGACTGCTAGCTGACGCAGTTTACAGTTATTATGCACTGATTTTTCAATTTTATTCCATTTCTCATAAATCCTGTGATGCATAGACATCCCATAAAACTATGCACGACACGCATAAACGTCCAGTCTTAACCTTAAGGATTAAGACTGGACGTCTTCCGTATTTTTTTGGAATTTTCTTACTTAAAAGCTTAAATGCTGTAAGTCAACAAACGAAATATTATTCTGATAATTCTCTTCGAAAAATTACCATTGATATCTATTTAGTCCACCATTAGCATCGTTGCTACTATCATACCATGAATCTAGAAGTTCAAACCAATTACCAACATCATCAATGGTTGGATTCAAACCATCTGCACACCATTTTATTTTTCCATAATATTTTCCTTCACCCATACTAACTGTCGTATCAAGTGGGTTATACCACCACTGCTGACTCCAATGGCGTATTTGAACATATTTTTTTGCTACCTGGTCATATATCCAAGCATTGTTATCTCCTTTTGGGAAAAAGATGGATACACCATTTTGCGAATCAGTAAAACCATTGAACTTGCTACCTGCAAATGAATAGGCAACCAGATTATCTACCGCAGTCATGACCTCTGCTGCTTTATCTCTAATAACTTGACTATAATTCACATCATCTTCATTTGTTCTTTTAGCTAAGTCATACAAATCAAAGAATGGATAGTTGATTTGTTCACTGCTGCTGTATGGGCGAAAATAATGAATTACATTAGGTGCCATTATATTGCCCCTTATATTCTCAAGATTGCTATTCCCTGTATGTAATGCTTTTGCAAATGCATCTACTGATGTTTTTACATTTCCTGCGTGTGATAAATCATAACAGCTTAACTGTTGATCAGTACGTGCTGATGTACTGTCTCGCTGTTCTTCTACAATAATACCACCTAGTTCTAACATTGTCATTGTATTCGGTGAATAATACTTTTCTTGTTCCCCCATGGTTAAATCATTTTCACCATTATCCGTATCGTTTGTTACTTTTATTCTTTCAAGAATATTATCAAATCGCCATCCATTTCCCCACTCTGTAGGTGCAGAAGCAACCATGACCTGAGCTTCAAAGCCACCATTTCCTGGGCGATATTGGTAGGCAATCTCTGCTGATCCCATAAGACAAGCATCATATCCTAGAAGGTCTACAGAATGACTTAATTCTAATACATCTGAAATTTCACCTGTGTATAATGTATCATGACCGTTGGTATCATCCCAGCATACAGCCTTATTTAGATCGGCTGTTTCAGCGTCCTCTTCTGTTCTTACTCCACCACCATGATTTGACATAATCAAAGCATATTTACGGGCACTATAATTAGCTTTACAAAAATCAATAAATTTAGCTAGAGTATTGGCATCGCCCATATTAGCTTCATAATTTGAAACCTCTGTTATTTCTGCAAATTCACTTCCTCCGCTAATTCTAGTTGCTTTACCTGTTTGCTCTTCTTCATTATAGGCTATCTCATAGAGTCTGGTATCTGTGAAATTTTCACCTAATATTGTAGAATTACTTGAATAATTTGGAATCCTATCAACAAGAGCTATTACTTTTGTACCATCTTTGATTCCTGTTTTCATTTCTGCAATATCCTCTAGCAAAGAGCTTTCCAAGTTATTGTCAGCATCACAATAGTACATAATTGTAAGACCATTGACCTCTTCAACAATTTGATCATCCTCATTAGCAAGAACGGGTAGCGTCAACACTAAGCTCATGGCTAATAATAACCCAAGCATAGCTTTTTTTCTTTTATTGTACATCATTATTTAACCTCTTCCTTTCATAATTATTAATTTTATTTATTAAAATAATCGCGATTAATTAACAACATCCACTTCTATCTAATATTTGCTCACTTCCTAGGATAACCTATCACTGTCTATTGCTTATTAGTTTATATATCACATCAGCAGCTTCTGCACGTCTAAACTTTTGTTTGGGTCTAAAAGAACCATCTTCATACCCTTTAATAATGCCTGTTGCATACGCCTTTAAAACAAATGGCTGGTATTTTAGATCCACATCATCAAAATCTTTAATTAATGACTTATAAGATGAGAAATCCTTATTTTCTTCATGCCCAATAATGTTCATAAGGAGCTTTACCATTTCTTCACGCTTAATTGGTTGCGTATATCTACTTTCAAATTCATCTTTTTGAATAAATCCTAAAGAGATTGCTTTCTCAATATAGGCAGATGCCCAATATCTATCATGAGATACTTCTACATCTTCACCTGTTGCTCTCAATACCAATACAATAAATTCTTCAATAGACATATCATAATCTGGTTTAAAAGATTCATCTTCATATCCAGTTATTATACCTTTTTGCTCTAAAAAAATTACCGAATCATAAAACCAATCCGAGGGATTTACATCATTGAAATAACAACCTTTTTTAGCAGATTCCCATTTTTCTCCATCAGATGACATGAATATATCCTTTCCATTAACACCTTTACCGATGGCAAAAAATATGTTTCCATCCCAATAAATCTTATTAACCTGTAGTTCATTAATCATTGAATCAATTTGCAATACGTCTTTCTGTAAATCAACGATGATACTTTGAACATCATTGGTGTACATCCAATGGGACATTGTCCCTGCCATTAGCATCCTATTATTCCCCACTGCAATGCTTTTAAAATCATATGTATGAGAACGATCACCAATAAATTTATCATCTTGAATATCCCAATCTTGTCCATTTTTTGATATAAATATTTGACCATTTTCGCCTAATGCGCTATACTGTCCATCTATGTAAACAATTTCATTTATCGTGCATTCATCCTCTAATAGCACCTCTGTCCACTGTATAGTATCCGTTGAAATCATGATAAGAGGTTTTTTTATTTCTTTAATAACTTTACTCCCCACTGCGATAAACTGATTATCTTGGTAAAGAATATCATTTAAAACCATTGTAGGTTCTACCAAAATCTTCTTCCAATTTTCACCATCCGTTGACGTCATTATTAGACCTTCTCCAATGGATACAATCATGTCTTGATTTGATGTAACACCTTTTAAATTTAAAATCTTATCAGTTTCATCTTTATCAATAACATATTTTTCCCACGTCTTTCCATCTGTGGATGTAAGTATAGCACCTTCCCCTACGGCAACAAAATGATTTCTCCACCAATTAATGGCGTTTATATTATTCTCAATACCTATATCTATCGTATTCCATTCCAATTTAGCCTCTGATAAGAGTATCGTTCCTTTATCGCCAACGATAATATGCTTATCCCCTATACTTAACATGTCATTTAATGTTCTTTCTGACATCCGATTCTTAAAAACCTGATCCTCCGCATTAATCCTATTAGAAGATAACATGATCAAGGCTAATAGAAAAAATAGGTTTGTTTTACTCAATAATTTTCTCATTAAATTATTCATCTTTTTTGATAACATCCTTTCAAATACGTGTAATCTTTGTTAACTATACAACTCATACTGTATCTCATTCAATAAGAATTAAGAACTTATTATCTTATCCATTTTCCCTGTTTATTCTCATGTATATTTCTATCATGTCATTATTTCAGTTTTATAATTTGTTATTTCTTTTATATTTTTGGTATTATTATACATATTTTACCATTTTAACAGACTTATGTCTATATTTTTTTATTATTTTAATAAATTTTAAGGATAAATTAAGTTTTGTGTCTTTTTGTAATTTTCTTCTATATATTTATTATATTAAAATGTTTTTAATTATTTAACAATTTTGTGGTAGTTCTATTCCTTCTACTTATGCTATACGATGTAATACCATTGCCCGTTATAATGCAACTTACTTCGAACATATTGTAACCTATTCCAGAACCGTTTATGATTCTAATTATCTGTGATATATTATCATTATAAGGTACCTTATTCGGAGGTGAAGGATGAAATTCAAACTATTATGTACTAAAAAAAATGAAATTGCGCTACAGGAGGCATTAGAAAAAGCTGAATTTGAAATTTCCAGTGATGCAGATTTTGTTATTTCTGAGAATCATAAACCAAAAGATTTTCTAATGGGTCGTATTAAGGAAACCTATGAGGTACTACCCCTTATTGAAATACTTTACATAGAAACTTTTGGAAAAGAAGTTATTGCACATACACACCATCAGCAATATATTCTGAGTGAAAAACTGTATCAACTTGAAGACCAGCTCAAAGAACAAGGGTATATTCGGGTTAATAAATCTCAATTGATTAATATCAAACAGATTCTCGAAATTAATCCTTGGTTTGGTCAGAAATATAATATTACCATGAAAAATAATATGGAAATTGATGTCAATCGAACTTATTATAAACGTTTTAGAGAATATTTTGGCATATAACCCAACAAAAAGGAGGAATTGAATATATGAAAACGTTATTTGACCGTATTATATCCTATGCTTCAACAGGGCTTGTTTTCTTTAGCATCAATGTTTTCATCCGGCGTCCAGATGCTAGACTGGATATTTTTTATTATATTATTATTGGCTTATCCATAGGTTTCATCATGGATTATTTTATACCTTCCAAAATATATGCAAAACCTGTATTACGGTATGCATGTCCTGCATTGGTATTTAATATCATTATATTCTTATGGAATATTGTTTTATCAAAAGGCTATAGTTTCTTAAGTCAGCCCAGTTATTGGTATACCATGGCTTTGTTGACTATTGCTTATATCTTTTTTAGCTACCTTATGCATCGAAAGTATATAATGGAAAAGAAGCGCATCCAGCATTTACTTGAAAGAAAAATTCAGGAAATGAACTAATTATTGAAATAGACACAATCGAAAAAAAGCTAATGAGTCATATGGACTGCATTAGCTTTTTATTCTGATAAGCTTACTTCAATTTATCTTTAATCAATGCCACTACCTCTTGTGCATCTACATCGATCATGTCATCTAAATGACGATCTTTAACTTCCACAATGCCTTCTTTCGCTTTACGTCCAACAGTAATACGGTATGGAATACCGAATAGATCAGCATCTGCAAATTTCTTGCCTGCTGCCATTTTTCGATCATCTATTAGCACTTCGATACGCTCATCTTTTAGAAGGTTATAGATTTTCTCACCAAGTTCAGCTTGCGCTTCATCTTTTGTATTAACTATGGTAACCATAACATGATATGGTGCAACGCTATCTGGCCATACGATACCTCTGTCGTTACTGTGTTGATCAACGATTGCTGCTAGTGTTCTCGAAATGCCGATACCGTATGACCCCATTACAAAGTAATTTTCCTTACCGTTCTCATCAAGGAATGTTGCTCCCATGGAACGGGAGTATTTTTCTCCAAGTTGGAATATATTGCCTACTTCATTACCATAATCGGTTGCTAGTGGTTTGCCACATGTTGGACAGATATCATGCTCTTCTACCATAAGTAGATCTTCTACAACTTCCCCAGTGAAGTCTCTACCATGTTGCACACCTTTTAAGTGATAATCACGCTCATTACCACCTACGATTAAGTTAGGCACCTGTGCTACACGGCTATCCACAAGCAATCTTACTTTCTCATTAGCTAGAACCTCTTCCGATAATATTGGACCAACGAATCCAGGTATGGAACCAAGAACATTTCTTATGTCTTCATCACTTGCTAATTCAATATCATGTTCAGCAACACCAAGGTGATTAATTAATTTCGTTTCATTGAGGCTTCTATTTCCTGGTACCATGGCTACAACGATTGTATCAAGTACCTTATAAACGAGAGCCTTACCAAAACGATGACCTTCTATCTGGAAGAATTTCTCCAATTCTTCAATGGTTCCTACTTGAGGTGTATGCACTTTCTCTACTTCCATTGCTTCCTCTTGTATGTCGTATGCAAGCTTAACAACTGCACTTTCATCTGTTGATGCATAGTCACAAGCAGGACAGAATACGAGGCGTGTTTCTCCTACTTCTGAAAAAGCGATAAATTCATGAGAAGCGCTACCACCCATAGCTCCTGAGTCACCTTCTGCAACCATAACTTTGAGACCGCAACGTTCAAATACATGATCATAAGCTTTCCACATTTTATCATAGGATTCCTTAAGTGCTTCTTCGTCTCTGTCAAAAGTATAGGCATCCTTCATAATGAATTCTTTTCCACGAATAAGTCCAAAACGAGGTCTAATCTCATCACGATACTTATTCTGAATCTGATAGATACTCAGTGGTAATTGCTTATACGAACTTAACTCATTCTTGATTAAGTCTGTAAATGCTTCCTCGTGTGTTGGTCCAAGACAATATTCTCTTGCATTTCTATCTTTTAAACGAAACATCTCTGGTCCAAATTTGTCCCATCGTCCACTCTCTTTCCATAATTCTGCTGGTAGTAAGATTGGAAGAAGTGACTCTTGTGAATCAATAGCATTCATTTCTTCTCTAACTATTTGCTCGATTTTACGAATCACTCTATAACCTAACGGTAAATAGGAGTAAGTCCCTGAACTTAATTTTCGAATCATACCTGCTCGAACTAACATTTGATAGCTTAATACGTCCGCATCTGATGGGCTTTCTTTTAGCGTTGGTGCATATAATCTTGATACTTTCATCACATTTCCTCCTATTATTTTTTTAGTTTTATTGGTAAGAGAACTTTTCCAATTAAAAAAACTCCACCCCAAAAAGGGACGAAGTCATCGCGTTACCACCCTAGTTAAATAGACAAGTTACATGTATCTATTTATCTCATATCCTCTATAACGGAAGGGACCGCTATGTTTTCACATAGGACTCCGAGATAGGTTCAATAGGTCTTCTATTAAGAATCTTTCAGCTGGTAGATTCTCTCTCTTTCAATACAGTTTCCTATTTACTGATTCTCTTCATTATCATAATGATATATAGAAATTATGTCAATTATAATGTTTTACATGGGTTTTTGTCAACCCCATATTAATATTCTTTCGTAAAATGAATATTTAACGTATTAATATTCTTTTATCTAATCTTATATTTAGTACGTTACTCACATGGCTTAATAACATAATTATGCAAAGTCTTTATATTTGATTATATGTCTTCTATTTAAAAAATGTTCGTTATAAGGTCAAGCTTAATAGTAATAGCGACTACCCATGTATCATTACTTGCCACAGTCTCAACATTTTCATTGTAATAGATATAATGAGACTCTCCTACCTCTTATATATCGGCATCAAATCTAACGATTATTTTTTTCAAAATTTCACTAATGACTGATCATGATCTTGGTGTAACGTTATAAAGAATTGTACCTATATCTGCTTATGGCATAGTCGCTACTTTCACTGTACCAACTACGTTCAATAGAAAAATTATGACTAGAATTATCGTGCTTATATTAATCTTGAACTTAGGATAAATCATCTTTTCCTGTATCATCAATCGCTTTACATTATGCTCGATATCTCTTCTCCACATAAAAATAAATGGTACTACCACAAACATTGAAATTAAATGTAATACATGTCCAAAACCATCAAAAAATCTTCTTTTCAATACAACCACGTCAAAAATAGGTATTCCAATAATATCAAATATTAATAACCCAACAAGAAAAATAACATAAATATCTTTGAAGATTACTTTATTTTTATGCTCATATAATAGAATTAATATAAGTATGAAGAATATATGATAACCCCAAGCGATACCTGATGCACCATGACCAACATATTTATTTGTCGTATTTAGATAACTCATGATGGTGGTGCTAAAAAATGTTAGTACAGATATAAAAGCAAATCTTCTTGAACCAATAATTATCTCTGTGAGAATCCCAAAACACGCAAAAACCAATAGATTACCTACTAAATGGGTAGTCAACATATTAGGCGCATGTGTAAAAGAACTCAATGTAAATATGTAAAAGCTTTTAAACGTTGCTGTTTGACCTGTTATATCACTGTATTGAGAGGATAGAAAAAATTGTGGAAATGTCGATAGTAAACAAGAAAAAATCAACAATAGACTTATGATTGGTACTTTCTTTTTCAACTGAAACGCCATTAATCTTATCATGGTTATGTCCCCCATCTGACCTTGAATAATATATAATCATATCATACCATAAATTGATAGCATTTCCATTTAATTCAACATTTTTAATTTTATTCTAACAAAATTTTATAAATTAATTTTCTATGAAATTTCTATTAACTTTCTATGATTGGATTGATTGCCATTCTACATTCTGATAGTATTATAGTACATAGAATTCATATGTATATAATTAATGAGGAGAGATGCTTATGGCAACATGGGGTGTACATATTAGAATTGCAGAAAAATTATTGGACAAGTATAGGGATTTAGATGACGTGAGTTTCTTAGTGGGTAACATTGGACCTGACTGTGGTAAACCCAATGAAGATTGGAGTTCCTTCACACCTTCTCGTGAATTAAGTCACTGGATTGATGAAAATAGAGAGTTTAGGGCAGATTTATTCTTCAAAGAATATCTTGATGTTCCTATATTCGATAACAAAGAACGTTCTTTTTTACTTGGTTATTATGTTCATTTATTAACCGATATAGAGTGGCGTAACATGGTTAATTACAAGAAAGAAACTCACAAAGGTTATGCCCTTCTGAAAGAAGATAAAAATTTCATATGGACCATTAAGAAGGATTGGTATGATTTAGACTTTATGTATTTTAGAGATCATCCAGACAGTGTATTCTTCAAGACATTTCAACATATTAAAAGCTTCCCTAACTATCTAAATTACTATCCTGAAGGTGCTATTATGGACCGAGTTAAGTATATTACAGAGTATTATACATCAGCCAGAGAGAATCTTGATCGAGAATATGATTATCTAACAATGGATGAAATGAATCAGTTTCTTGAAGAGGCTGTTGACATCATCTGTGATAAATTAGCTTAGAAAGGAACTGACAAGATGAAATATGCCATTATATCGGATATACATGGAAATCTACCAGCACTGAATGCCGTACTTGAAGATGCTAGAAATCATGATGTAGAAGCATACATGTTGGTCGGCGACTATTATTGTGATCTTCCATATCCTAACGAAGTGGTTGATACCATTAGAAACCTTGAGAATGCGTATGTTATAAAGGGTAACAAAGAAGGCTATTTAAATAATCTAGCCAAAACAAATCAATCAGAATGGGTATTCGAGCAATTCGCACCACTGCTGATGAAATCATTGTATTCTTTCAACATGTAGAATCTGTTGCTCTGCTATGCAAGGATAATCGTAGACCTTATTCTAACACAGTATGGAAGCAAGCCAGTGAGAGTTGGAGTTTTGAATAATTAAGCAATGGGGCTTCTCATAAAATCACTTACCTTTATGAGATAGCCCCTCCTTTATTTGCTTGGTTCTAAAGATGATTATATCATCTATATTTTACCTGTATACTTTTCTTCCTATTTCCTTCCCATCATATGTATATTTTATAGTACGTAAGGAGTCGTCTTTCATATTAATTGTCACCTGAATATAATCTGACATTACATCATAATACATATAACTCATATCATTAACATCTTGTTCATCGATTATAATGTTTCTTGAATGATGGGTCTCTAAATCATTTATACACAGTACATTAACACGATCATTACCATGCTTATCTAGTAACCTATTAATAGCATATCTACCTTCTATCTTAACCATTGTGACTTTTTCAGAGCGGATAACCTTATGGTCGTTAGTTTCTAAATCTAATTGTGCTATCCCTCCACTATTTGTGCCATATATGATGGCTTCTCTACCATTTAGCTCAACTATATCATAGAACACTTTGAAGTCATTCCTATCAAATATAACAGCCTTCCTACGATCTCCTATAGAAAACGTCATCAAATCACCACTTTGGTTCGTATAATAGATATCCTTATCTGTGTTACCATAATAGGTACGATAATTATCATCAATGACGTCTACAGTATTATCTACAGTATTAAGACATAAGAACAGATTCCTACTAATATCATCAAGTAAAATGTAATCGCCTACTGACATAACGTCTCTGGAATATATGTCATCCCTTATCTGATTATATTGACTAAGATCTAATAGTTCTTCTCCCTCCAAATTATTGATATCCATATACCATATCCTATTATTATCTAAATAATATATCCTATTATTACTTACTCCCAAAAGCTCTCCTGTCTGTTTGTTATAGACTTCTTTTTTAGTTGCTATATCTGTAATTAATATACCCTGTTTCTGATATTCAATAAATTGGTCTGTTATTAAGTATCTTTTATCAGAGCTTATCCAAATTTTATAGGCCGATCCCAGACCTTCACCCTCTTTAGGTGATTCTAAAACTAACTCGAGGCTTTGATTAGCAATATCATATTTAACGATGGAGGGTTTATCTGTATCACAGCTAAAAAATATAGCATCATCCATCTGAATAGAATCATTATACTTATAAAATTGTGGTATGGACCCTATAACTTTTTTTAGTTTTTACTATATACATATGTTTTTGTAGGACACTGTTCGTAACATGAAAGCACGATAGGTATCAAGGCTACCTCGTCATCTTCATATACAAAATCATTTTGTATATAAGGCTCTTTACCAATTTTATATACTACCGGACAGGCATTATTCTCATCAACAGCATAAATATAATTATCATGGAAGAATAAGTATGAAATATGCCAAGAAGATACTATCAATACTAATTCACTATCATCTGCATTGTCTTCATAGCTATGTAATAGGTTCCTATCATAAGTGTAGTAGAGTGTACTACCATTTGCTATCATGTTATCCATTTTATCCTTCATCTTATTGATTGATTTATCGTCTTTTCTGACCCTAAAAGAATTATTATTAATAGCATCATTATAATAAACATACTTATCCGTAACACAGTATTTACTTATTACTGATTTAGTTAACAAAGTCTCTTTACCCTGAGTATACATGTAGAGTCCATATACTTGTTTATCTGTTTTTACATAGTATACTTGGTCATCAATAACCTGTATATTATATATTGGATCGTTAATTTTATTTAGAACATTACCTAAGCTATCTAATATGATTAACGAACCCTTGCTCAAAGTCGTATAAGCAATCAACTTATTTGAGTAATCATATTCATCAAAATCTTCATCTATCTTTCCCTGAATAATCTTACTTTCCTCATATGCATATGTAGCACCGTTTTTAACAATCGAATAGCCTTCAATGTCACTTGCTTTTTCTATCATATGACTCCAATAGTATGTCCTCTCAATTCCACTATCACTTATTCTATTGTCTATTAATATTTTCTTATCCCTATATATATTATCATCTTTTAGCGTTAATAGTTCTTCTTGCTTGGTGGTACTACTTGGTATGTTCTTTTCCCAATTCAATATTTCTAACACAGAGCAATCTTCTTTGGATACTGATAGGATATTCCCATCATTTGTTAAACAATATATATGGTCATCCATGGTTATCTTATAGCTCATAAAATCATTCATTGTATAGGTGTTATCATCATATATATAATATATTCTATTATCACCGATTGCTATATCTACTGCTTTTTTATCATTGGTTTCTACCTTTTTTAACTTAACGATATCATTATTATCAATTTGTCTAAGTTCGTCATCACTGTATTTATTATTTATATATATTTTGTTTTGCTCACTTCTATATAAACTCATATTATTGTTAAGCAAATCACTCTTAATATCATTCATTTTACCCGTCTTAATATTGTATTGAAGCAATTTGTTTTTACCTTCTTTAGACTGGCCTAATAGGTATATGGATGATTCATCCCACTCAGCCTTTGCATAACCAATATCAGTGTGTAATCCTTCTACTGTATTTGTTTCTGCATTATATAGGTATAATCCATAATCAACATTGTATATAACATAGGGATACTGTACAGAGAAGAACGTGGCTTCATCTTCAAAAGTATAGACTAACTCTGTCGAATAATCATCACCATTTAATCTAAACAATCTATTATTGGATATAAAATAATTATCCTTGCCTAGCACTTGAAATACATGTTCATCTACTTTTTCGTCAAAAGCAAACTTAATTTCTCCAGTAACCTTATTCAATATCCTAAGCTTATTAACTTCTTCATCTATCGTACTGTACAAGATATAATTCTTATATTTCTGTTCCTTAATAGACGATGTACCCATATCTTTTTCATTTTTGTTATCTTTACTTGAATCAACTGCCACTACCACATCTTTTTCTTCTTGTGATTCTTTCTCTTCTTTATTGTTCCCCTTACATGCAGTCATAAGAAAGATAACGATTATCATTGCTATCACCATTCTGTTTCTACACTTTGTCATTTATCTGTTTCTCCCTCCATCATATCATAATCCATATTTTACTAAATGAATATATCATTAACAAACTATAAATTCAAGGAATCTCATCATTTTCTAATTATTATAACAAAGTATCAATCATTGACTATATGGGTCTGAAAACCAATACCGAAATGTCTAGATATCATACAGTACTTAAGCCATTTTGAGATTGGATTACGATAATGAATGAGGTTATATTTTCAAAAATTCCCTAAAACATGAAGAAAAATCTCATTCATAACTTTCCTTCATCTTCTCAACCATAGCTTGGCTGATAACATGCTCTATTTTGCAGGCCTTTACTGCCCCATTCACACTAGCTTTACTAACATTCAATTTACTTGCCACATCAATAGAACGGACATGTTCATCCGTTTTTGACAAACGATATATTTCTTTCAAATATGTTTCTGTTGACTCACTAAATTTCACTCTAAACACCACTCCATTTGCATGAAAAGTTATGCAATACACGAATGCATCACACAACTATTTAACACTATTTTAACCTTCTTTAATTAAACGATCAGTATTATAGCCTTTTATTTTATTATTAATAGCTGTAAACTCTCCAATAGTAAAAATAGCACAAAGTATAATCGTTAAAAAATCCCCCAGTGGTAGTGCTAGCCATACCCCTGCTTCCTGAATAGCAAGTGGTAATATCATAGCTATTGGTATAAAAAATAATATCTGCCGCCCCATAACGATTAATGCTGCTTTTCCGGCCTTTCCTAAGGCTTGGAATAATGTAATAGAAGTAATCATAAATCCATATAGTAGGAAAACGGATAAGTATGTTCTAAAGCTATTAGCTCCTGCGTTCACTAAGGCTGAATCTGTAACAAACCAGCTTAATATAAACTTTGGTGCGATGATGAAGAAGATCCATAAAACACCTGATATTGCAGTGGCTATTTTCGTAAAAGATATGAATGCTTCTTTTACACGACTATATTGTTCAGCACCATAATTAGCACCTATTATGGGTTGTAAGCCCTGACCAATACCCCACATTGGTATAAAAGCAAACATCATTATACGTTGAGCTGAACTTAAAACAATAATACTGTTGTCGCCACCATAAGAGGACATTAATCTCAATAAAATAGCTAATTGTACAGCAGTCATGATTTGCATCAGCATCCCCGAGAATCCAACGCCTAGTATCTTAGGCATAATATCCATGGACAATTTAAAACTCTTCCTGGATAGCTTAATGACACTTTTGCCAAATTTAAAGTATACAAAATCCCCTATCAAATAAATAAACTGGCTAATAACAGTTGCTACTGCTGCACCTTCAATTCCCATATCAAATACTTTTATAAATATTGGGTCTAAAATGATATTGATAATCATACCAATAAAAACGATTTTCATGGCAGCTTTCATTTTGCCTTCACCACGAATAAGCATATTCAGTGCAGGACCAACACCACCAACTATAAAACCTATTGCGATAACTTTTAGATACTTTACACCTAAGATTAAAATATCATTTTTAGCCCCAAGGAACTTTAGAATTGGTGTTGCATTAAAATAAACAATGATGGATAAGATGACCGATGTAATTGCCACACCAATTAAAACATTACCAAATAATTTATCAATGGTTTCCTGATCGTTTTCACCCATAGCTCTTGATAGAAGCGACATGGCTCCTGTAGCAAAAAATGTTAATATAGCTTGATTAACAAGTACAACATTATATGCCATTGTTATTGCCCCCACACCTGCCGAGCTAACCATTTGTCCTACAAAAATGGCATCTACCATATTATATAAACCTACAGCAAGCATCCCTAATATACCAGGTATTGCCAGCTTCATAAACAATTTTCCCATACTCATAGTAAGTAAATTATTTCTATTATCACTCATTTTTTCATCTCCCTATCTATCACGATTGTATACTCAAACACTTAATTCAACTTATATTCATCTACTATCCATTACTTTAGGAAAAACTCAATCAACAACGTATTCACTGCCTCTGAAAATTCGTATTGAGCTAAATGGGATGCATCCTTTATTTCATGATACTGGATGTGGGGGATTAAGTTTTGCAACCTATCCATGGACTCCTTTGATATACTCTTATCATTTTCTCCCCATGTTAACAAAACAGGAATACCTTGTTGTTTAACTTGTTCATAATAAGGTGTAGCATCTGTCGTTGCATCCCCTCTCATATTAGCCAATACAGCTCTTTTCTTACCTTTAAAGGCTATTTGTTTTTTTAGTTTTTCTGTCAGCTCTTCTTTCTTATCACTTCTAAACAACACCTTGGACGGATCTGTTAGAGCTTTATCACCTGTAATGTTCATTAAATATTCCCCAATGAATTTGCTTTTTAGTAATCCCGCCTTTTTTGCATCTTCAAAGCTGTCAAAAAGTGGTGCAAGAAAAGCTACTTTTTCAACCTCTCCAGGATGGGATGCAGCAAAATAGGCACAGATACTTCCACCTTGTGACGTACCCGCTAGGTAAACAGGGGTAGTTATCTCTAGTTTTTCAATAAGTTCAGAAAGCTGTTGATCGTAGAAGTCTCTATTATATACTTCTAATTCAGGTCTATCTGAATATCCGTGACCAAATATGTCATATCTTAAAACTCTAAATCCAGCATCTCACTAATTTTCCAACTTCTGGCTCTTGTTCTTCTTTGCCAAAAATCATGATAAGCACCTTGCTTTTCTATAAGTTCATGATGTGTTCCTTGCTGTATGATTCTACCATTATCCATAACAACTATTTGATCTGCACTTTTAATGGTAGATAAGCGATGAGCAATAACAATAAGTGTTTTGTCTTTTACAAGTTCATTAATGGCCATTTGAATATGTTTTTCATTGTCAGGATCCACGCTTGCTGTTGCTTCGTCAAGAAGTATAATAGGTGCATCTTTTAGTATAGCTCTCGCTATGGAAATTCTCTGTTTTTCGCCTCCCGATAGAGAGGATCCACCTTCTCCCACAATGGTGTCATAACCCTTTTCAAGCTCCATTATAAAATCGTGGCATCTAGCCTTTTTACATACTTGAATCACTTCTTCCATGGTAGCATCCGGTTTACCAAATTTAATATTGTTCAATAGGGTATCATGAAATAAATAAACATTTTGAAATACCATACTTATATTCTTTAAGAGACTGTCACAGGTCATTTCCTTTACATTGACGCCGCCAATCTTGACTTCCCCCTGCTGTACATCCCAAAACCGGGCCACAAGGTTGGCAATGGTTGTTTTACCACAGCCAGATTTACCTACTAGGGCTGTCATACTCTGCTGGGGTACTTTCATTGTAATATCATGGAGTATATTCTCTTTTTCATAAGCAAAAGAAACATTGTTCAATTCAATGTCGAATGACGTTAAGGGAATATCCCTACCATCTTCGTCGATAATCGCCTCTTTTGTAATAGCCTCATACCGATTAATAGCGACTTCCATAATGCGAATAAGCGCCGTTACATTTCCCAGCACTTTAAAAGGAATAAAAATTTGGAAAGCAAATATGAGCATCACCAGCATAAAGGATATATCCATGGTTTGATCAAATGCAAAATAAGAAGCTGCCAATATAATCAGTCCAGTTCCTATAGAAAAACAATTTTCAAACCGCATCATAGGGGGAACGAACTTTTTTTCAAAATCAATGGATACATCCCTATATTTACGAAATTCGCTATTTATTTTTTCTCCTTTGTTACCTACCATTAAAGGATTTTATCACCGTGATCCCTTTTACATATTCCAAAACTGCACTTACCAGCTTGGACTGGGTTTCCTGACGAATGGGCGAATGGTGTGCACCTACCTTTTGAATACCCTTTAGGGTTAATATACCAAAAATTAAGGTTAAAGCGCTAATGATCCCTATTCTTATATCAATTACCATCAACATAATAATACCAATAATCATACTTAAAGAACCGGTTACTATTTTGGACAAGGTACCCATGGAATGTTCCTCAATAAATACTAAATCCGATGTAATAACAGCTGTCACATTCCCTATATTACCTTCAGAGAAATAGCCCATTGGCAATCTTTTTAATCGATCACCAATCTTCATCCTTTCTCTTGCTAACATTTCATATCCTGTTCCACTTTGAAAACCATCTACTAGTCTTCTTGATATTGCTGTTAAGATAACACTAACAACGATAGCTATACCAGCAGTCCATGCATCTTGCATTTCTACAGTGCCCTCTACTATCTTCATAAGGATATACAATACGCATACAATGGGTACCTTGGAAAATATCCCTTCAAAGATACTGATAACAAAGGCTATTTTTATACGATAAGCGTATTCACCTGCAAGATCTAACAGTCTTTTAATGATACTAAACATGTTGTACCCCCTTTACATGAATGTCCCAACTTACAGATTGTATGTGGGAATCCCATAACGCCTTATACTTATCCGATTGTACTAACAGTTCTTCATGGGTGCCCTGCTCACGAAAAGTCCATCATCCATTAGAATAATGTTATCCGCATCAACTATTGTGGATAGTCGGTGAGCTATAACAATCAATGTTTTGCCTCCAATTAACTTATTTAAGGCTTCTTGAATTTTATCTTCATTTTCAGAGTCCGTAAAAGCCGTAGCCTCATCCAAGACGATAATAGGTGAGTTTTTCAAAATAGCTCGTGCAATGGTAATTCTCTGCTTCTCACCACCGGATAATTTATTACCCGCATCCCCAGTATAAGTAGCGTATCCCTTTTCCATTGCCATAATGAAATCGTGACACATGGCTAACTTAGCAGCCTCCTTAACCTCTTGATCAGTAGCATCTGGTCTACCTATCCGAATGTTCTCCATGATGGAAGTATTGAATAAAAATGTATCTTGGGATACATAGCTGATCAAATCCATCAATCTTTCAAAAGGCATATGGGAAATAGGTACATTCCCTATTGTAATCTCTTCTGCTTTTACATCCCAAAAATGCACTAATAGTTTAGCCAGCGTACTTTTACCGCTTCCTGATTCCCCCACAATGGCTGTCACAGAATTTTCCTTTGCTGAAAAAGAAACATTCTTAATAACCTCTTTTTCATCGTAAGCAAAGGTAACATCTTTAAAGGCAACATTGTAATCCCTAGGTCGCTTCCCTTTATCAACAATCCTTAATTCCTCACCTTGAAAGGTCTTTTCCAACTGTTCCACTTTGTATTTAAGATTAGGAATGATTGGAAAGAATTCCACAAGCTTGACTAAAGGTATTCCTAAACTCATCGATAACAACAATGAAAAAACAAACGTTGAAAGACTAACAATCCCATTAACATACATAGCTGTACCAACAGGCAATAATAATATAATAGTACAAGGTAGAACCGTTCCATATATAGCCATATACGTCCATGAATCCTTGATCCAAGCTAGTGTATATTTTTTATAGTTTTTTACGGAAGACGCATACTTTTCAAAAGAGTTGGTTGTTCGATTAAAGATCTTAATCACTTCCATACCCGAAACATACTCTACTATATTGGCATTCATCTTTTGAGCCGATTCATAATAAGGTCCCATTCTTCTAATACCTGTCTTCATCATGAGCATCATGGCTACCACACCGATTGGAATAGATCCCATTGATAAAAGAGCTAGCCGCCAGTCTAAGATAAATAATAAACTATATACAAGTATTGGAACAATGACATAAGGGATCCCTTCGGGTATCATATGAGCAATAAGTGATTCTATACTCTCAATATCATCAATAAAATTTTTCTTATAGCTTCCTGTTCCCTTATGATGAATATCACCAAGTGGTAACTTAGTCATCTTTTGGGCAAATTTCATTCGCATCCCCATCAATGTATCATAGGCAGCTTCATGAGAAGCAGCCAACCCTTTTAAATACATGAAAGACTGTAACAGCAAGCAAGCAATAATACCTCCAGCCATGTACAAAAGATAATTCATTGTTACAGTCCCTTTCTCTACAAAGCTCAAGATAATATCGTAAGTGATGATATAAGGAATAATACCAACGAGAACACTTATAAAAATCAGAAACATTGCTAAATATATCTTATTTTTATATTCACCTGCATATCTTAAGATTTTCTTTAATTCATTCATTTTTACCTCCTTGTATAATACTGTTCAAGGTATAAACATATAAATACCATAACCAAAACACATCGAAATTGGTTATCACTATCACTGCATTGCAGTTATAGCTATCCCTGTACTAAAATGCATAATTAGAGATGGTAATAGCTCCTTATTATTTTTGCAAGCCATACCCACATAATAAAAATGCCAGCGATATTACAACCCATAAAGTTAGCGGGGACTAACTTCGTTCAGTTTAACATAAATTCGGGTTTCTTTCTTACGCAAAATGGGCAAAAAGTGTCCAAAAAGGAATTGTATTTACAATAGGTATTTTGCTTTTTCAATTCTAACTTTTACATATAATCATAGCCAGTAACATTAATAATTACTGGCTTCTTCCCGAACACATTATCATACGTTTTACAACAATATGTAACCTCAATATAATCAAAACAAGATTCAAATCTGTTGTTATACGTTTTCATTATCTTTTATCTCTTGATGCTCCTAAGCTTAACTCTAATTTCTTAACAGAGTGTCATAATGAATCATATAGCACATAATTTTCGTGACTCCCTTGGTGTCATTTTGTATTGTTCTTTAAAAGCTTTACTAAAGCTGTGGTGATTGTTATAACCACATATAAGCGCAATCTCCGTAATACCTTTATCACTTCTTTCTAATAGCTCCTTGCCTCTCTCTAATCGAGCCTTTTTTATATAGGCATATATACTGTAAGAATACATTTGTTTAAAGGCTCGTTTTAATGTATCTACCGGTACATTGAAATCATTACTTAACTGTCCTATAGTCATTTTTTCATCTAGATGATCCATCATATAAGCTTCAATATTTTTGATTTTTTCGATTGTGGAACGGTTATAGTAGAGTTGTTTTTTATGTTGATTCTTATCCATATTTTTCAATTCATACAACAATAACTCAATAGCCTTTAATCTAAGTAATTCATTGTCATTTTTTTTAGAAGCTTCCTTTATCTCATTAACTAGAGTTATTACTTGGACATCTGTGTTAACAACTATGAATTCTGACTCTACGCTAATAAGTTCACAGAACCTTGTAAAAAGCTTTCTGTTCACTTGAAAGATAGATTCAAAGATATCTTGAAGAACATGTATATAACCAAAAAGTGTTACACTTTCGTAGTGTCTATCAAAATGTTCAACAGAGTAAATATTTTCTCTTCCTGAATAATAAGCAGTACTATTTTTACTTGAAATACAAGCTTTACCTTGTCGATTATAGGCTAACATTTTTCCTTTAAGGCAATAATTAATCTTTAAAATAGGTTTTGAATACAGCAGATAATCTTCAAAATGGTTGATTGTCTTTTGATTCATTGTAAAATTATTAAACCCTAAACTTAAGCCAGGTATTACTTTATAGATTGTATAACTACCTTCTCCATACTGTGGCATTATGGTATAAGTGGAATGATGTTCTGTTGACTTTGTTAATACAGCCATCTGGTTAAGATAAAATGATTCTTTCCTTATATTACTCATCAGTCTACACCTCTTACTATTTATAAACCTATATTTCTTATATGAAAAATGACTGATATACAGATATAAATATATAAGTATCAGTCATTTCTCTTATGTAAGAGAATGGCACATTGATCATGCAATTCTCAAAAGGGTATTACCATGTGTACACATACATATTTTGTACATTCTTAGTTGCTTATGTATATTTTTAACTTGCTAGTATGTCATTATACTGACCACTTGTGACCAATTTAACAATACTATTCTTAGCTTTATCATAATCGCTAAAAATCTTAATATTTTGCTGTAATTTGTGATACACCTTCCAATATCCACAAATTAGATAATTCTTACCATGATGCCTAATAAAACTTTCAACATCTTTTAATGGCACACCTAAAAACAATCCAATCTCATGAGGACACTCTTTTTCATAGCGCATCTTTAGTTTTTCTAAATATCCATGGATGGATGGATATTCTTCATAACCATGCTTTTTTAAAAATATTCTATTCTTATCACACTGAATAACGTTCAAGAGACAACAAGGAATAAAAAATAAAACGGTTATAATATCTTCTGTTCTTTTCAACTCATAAAAACTAATAGCAGTATCCATGATAAGCTTATATTTAAACCTATCCCATAGATCATATATACCTCTGCTTCGTTTGCTAAAGGTTAGAATGGATGAGGGTTTATTACACTTCATTACAGGTGCAAGATGGTAAGCTAAAGTTGTAATAAAGTATTGTTCATCATTGAGTTTTTCTTTTTCTTTCATAAATTGTTTAATGAGATCAACTGACATGTTCCCGCACTCCTTCTAACAATTGTTGTAAACGTCTAGTGATATGTAGTAATAGAACTTACCCAGCTAATTCGCTTCCTAAATCTTTACACTTATCAATATCCTCGTCTTTTGGTGTTATGTTAACAACAAGTCCTTCTTGCACGAGATTAGCTCCATAACCCTTCATTCTTTCTTCCCAATCTCTCATCCACTCTCCATCGCCCCAATCATAAGAACCAAAAAGACCTAGCTTCTTGTTACTCCAATCAACATCAGAGAGAGATTCTACATATGGCTCCATGCTATCTTCTTCAAGAACTTCTGCTCCCATAGAAGGACAACCTAACGCAACAAGATCTGCACCTACTACATCATCCTTAGTTGCATCATCTACTGCAATGACAATGGTATCTGCACCTGCAGTTTTACCACCTTCAGCGATTGCGTTAGCCATCATCTCAGTATTACCTGTACCTGACCAATAAATTACTACCATTTTACGCATAATGTACCTCCATCTATTAAAATTTTCTTATTGATAATGATTATCATTTTTATTTATTATATACTATTTTTTACTAATTGTAAAGACTAAACTTTTAATTTTTCCCATTGATGGGTGCTATTAACCAACTGTTATAAGGATGGGTGGAATAAGCACCATCTATCCAAAGGGGCTGCTCAAAATACATTTTGGCAGCCCTCTTATATCCTCTAGGAAAATCTTATCGCTTTCTCACTTCTTTTGGATTAAGTCCATATTTATTTTTAAATGCTTTTGAAAACTTACTGGGATTAGAATAGCCTACCTGATTAGCGATATCCGCAATCGTCATATCTTCATTAAATAATAATGTCTTGGCACGCTCTAATCTTATATCTCTGAGAAAACCAAATATTGTGTTATTATAAACAAGTTTAAAACCTTTTTTCAGTTTTGTACTATTAAGGCCCACTGTTTTAGCAAGTTCAGTAATGGATGGCGGATTAATCATATGCTCATACAATATATTTTTCGTCATATTGATTCTTTGTATATCATATTCACTCAGGCAAACTACTTCGTTTTTTTGGATTCCTCTATTTAAATCATTAAACTTAAGGGTAATGAACTCACCTGCTTTTGCCTCAAGATACATGAGACGTAATGGATGGGGTAATTCACAATGAACAATATCATCGATGATATTCAGCTCTTTTAAAATAGTTGGTCGTCCCATATAGAGCTGGTTTAACCATTCTTCAGACCTATCATGCCACCAATAAATATTGTCTTCACAATAACCATTTAGTTTTTTACTTATATATTGTTTGTTGGTTATAATAGCGACCCCCTTATAGGGTGTATTCTTTAAATACTTCACATGCCCTGATGCATTTTTCTTAGCAAATACAGATATTTTACTTGTACTAAAAGATATTGTCTTATTCATATTCTTTTCATAATGCTCCATTACACCATATGTACAACAAGCTATTTCAAAATAGTCTTCTGGCATATCATAGAGCATAATAATATCCGACTTAAAGCAATAATCCATAAGCCATATTTCAATATCACTGTTAATGATTATTCTCTCAATGCTACCCTTACCAAACTCTTCTTTAAATATATAAGAATAAATCATGTTATTATAGTTATATAACAGATTTGTATTTTCTACATAATAATTCATAACATCATCCGTCGTAATGACCATGCAATCTTCCTTCATAATAGCCTCCAGAGTATAGCTTAATAATAATCATTATCAATTATACTCCTTCTGACTATGCTTTTAAAGCTTTATTTTACATTTAATGTTTCAATCATTTCAGTTAATCCACCAAATGTATAGGCTTTTATTTTTTTATTATTGTATATGACATAATCCTTTTGATAGGATAATGGTACATATGCAACTTCATTATTAACAGTGTTTAGCACATATTCAAATGCTTTTTGGATTTCTTCATCAGAATGTGATGTTAATACGGTGTAGATATTAGTATCAATATCCTTCTTTGAATCCAACAGTTCTATGGCTTTACTAAATGATGAGCCTTCTATCATGATTCCTAATATATTATAAGGGTCATAAGGTATACCATAAGTGTTTTCTAGACACATATCAAACTCTCCACCAATGCACTCTGCATACCAAGTCATCATCTCATTTCCTTTTAATTCTACATCTATACCTATTTCACGCATATACCCTTTTATAGCTTGAGCAATACTATCATTCATAATAAAATCCGTTGGATAAATTAATGTTAATTTTAATGATTCACCATTTTTCTCTCTAATTAATTTGCCATCTGGTAAAACCCAACCTGCTTTTTCTAATAGGTTCTTTGATTTTTCTATATCATAGGCATAACCTTTCATCTCCACATTACAAAATGGTAAGTCTTTATGAAGTATACTATCTGCTTTGTCTTCTAAACCATATAATAAGGACTGAACAAATTCGTCTTTATTAATAGCATGATATACAGCTAATCGTACCTCTTTATCTTGTAATATGCTTGAATAAGAATTCAATGTTAAATTCCTTGTTTTAAGTACTGTATCTGAAACCATGCATGTAAAATTTTCATCCTTTTTCATTTCATTAAAAACATCCAGGGTTATAAAATCAGCTCCAACAACCATATCAATCTCACCGTTTTTTAATGCCATAACCATTGCATCAGGGTTGGCTATTATCTTAAGTACAAGTTTATCATATACAGGTTGCTCACCCCAATAATTGGTATTTCTATGGAAAATATATTCCCTATCTTTTTTATAGCTTTCTAATATATAAGGACCTGTTCCTACCATCCCTACCATATTATCTTCTGTCATAATTTTTGGTGATACCATAGATAATGGCTGATACATACATAACTCTTGAAGTGCGGGTTTATAGGGATGGTTATAGATTAATTCTATTTCATAGTCACTTAGTACTTTTATTTCTTTTAGATTGGATAGAACACCAAACCAACTAAACATTTCATTCTTTTTCAACATATCCAAGTTAATTTTAACCACATCAGCATTAAATAATGTTCCATCAGAGAATGTAACCCCTTCTCTTAACTTCAATGTATACTTGGTACCATCCTCACTCATCTTATAAGATAGCGCTAGACCTGGTTCAATATTGCCCTTATTGTAATGGAAAAGATTATCATACATAATTGAAAGGGCATTATGCTTTGTTTCTATAGCATTATATGTATTAAGCCCTTCAATATCAATTCCATAACCTATGGTAATATGCTTTTCTTCTACTATACCTTGATTGTTGGTATGATTAGATTCTGTTTTCGATGCATCTGTAATTGTTTTATTATCCCTCGTTGTGCTTGTGCATCCAACGAATAATACAGCTACTAAGATTACATACATAATATGTTTTTTTATCATTTTATTTCTCCTCTATTTTTCCGTTATTGATTATAATGATCTTATCTGAGATAGCATCAGCCATCTCTAAATCATGGGTGATAAAAATAAGCGTCATCTGAGAATGACTTTGAACTTGCATTAGTAAATACAATAGATTATTTTTAGTGTCAATATCTAAGCCAGATATGGATTCATCAAAAATGATGAACTGTGGGTTGCAGGATATAGCTCTTGCAATTGCCACTCTTTTTTGTTGACCACCACTAAGTTCAGAAGGATATTTATCCATATCATCTTTACTCAAGCCTACTGCCCCTATTAAGTCTTTCACACGCTTTTTTCTTTCTTCCTTTTTTAAATCTAAGAAGTTATTAATGGGTTCTTGTATAGACTTACTCACTGTCCATCTTGGATTAAGTGAACTATATGCATCTTGAAAGACTAAGGCTATGTCCTTTCTCCAAAGTTTTTTCGAAGCATTGGTTCTCATATTGATACCATTAAACATAACATACCCTGAATCCGGACGTTCCAGGCCTGATATAATCCTCCCTAATGTACTTTTACCACTGCCGCTTTCACCTAAGAAGCTATATATTTTACCTGTTTCTATATGTAACGATATATCTTTTAATACATTATTTTCACCATAACGCTTACTTACATTGACTATTTCTAAAATGATCAATCACTCCATCTTTGATAACTACCTTACTATCAAATAATTTTCTTACATAAACATCATTGCTTTTATGTACTATATAATCCCTCTCCCCATACTCCACTACTCGCCCATCTTTCATTACCAATATCTCATCACAGATATCTTCTAATACCTTATAATCATGGGATACTAACACTAAGGATGATTGATAAGTTTCTTTTATTGTCATTAATTCACTAATAATTGCTTCCTTGGTCACTTGATCTAATCCTGTAGTGGGTTCATCTGCAATTAAAACACCTGGCTTAAGCAGCATGATATTGGCAATAACAACACGCTGCATCATGCCACCACTTAATTGATAAGGGTAACTGTTCATTATTCTACTTACTTCCATTAAATGAAATTTCTCTAAAGTATTTATCACTCTATGTTTGGCATCCTTTTTGGATATTTTCTCATGAGAAAGAATTGTCTCAATCATTTGCTTACCTATTTTTATGATTGGATTGAAGGCTGTCATAGGATTTTGAAAAATGATACCAATATCACGCCCTCTTATGATCCTTAATTGTTTTTGACTCATGGTCATGATATCTATTTCTTCTATATCTATAGCGCCTGATATATGGAATGTATCTTCTGGTAATAACCTTAACAAAGCCTTTGATAGTATACTCTTCCCTCCTCCACTTTCACCCGTTATACCAAGGACCTTATTTTTTTCTATCTGAAAAGAAATATCCTGTAGAATGTATTTATCTTTATGCTTTACATACAGATTTTTAATCCTCATTCTGCTCATCCTTAACCCTCAACTTTCTCCTGCATATTTTCAGCTAAAGCATTACATGCAAACACAGATAGAAATATGCATATACCAGGATAAACCATAAGTAAAGGGCTTGAATATATGGCATTCTTAGCTGTACTTATCATGGTCCCCCATTCAGGAATATCTGCTGACATACCTAAACCAAGAAAAGAAAAACCTGATATTAATAAGATGATGTCTCCCATCTGGGTACTAAAAAATACAATTAAAGGTTTTATGATGTTGGGCAATATATGCTTGATGATAATATAACAGTGGGAAGTTCCATATATCCTTGCACTCCCCACATACTCTTTTTGTTTTTCAATTCTTACTTTGCTTCGAACCATTTTGGTTGATATGACCCATGTAAACATGGTCATTGATAGAATAAGATTGAGTCTGTCATTACCCATAAGACCAATTAAAACCATCACATAAACAAAGGGTGGAAATGCCATAAATAGATCAAATACAATCATCAAACCCTTATCTATTCGACCTCCTACATAACCTGCAATACACCCAAATGTTATGCCCAGAGAAGAAGCTAAAAGTATGACAACCAATGCAATCTGCAAGGTATTTCTTGTTCCATATATCAGCCTTGATAAAACACATCTGCCTAGCTCATCTGTTCCGCAAAGATATTCCCTACTACTAGATTCAAGTCTTCTTGCAATATTATTTTCATAGGGATCATGTGGGGCTATAGCAGGTGCCAATATGGCTATTAATACTATAACGCTTACTAAACATATACTTATTAACCATTTTTTATTCATAACTATTCTCCATAAGTCTCTTGTTCATGTTGATTGCGATTACTTCTGCCATAATACTCGTAATAGAGAAAATAATAGCAGATAGCATAATAAAGGCAACTACGACTGGGAAATCTCGATCAACAATAGCATGTAAAGTATACATACCCAGCCCAGGCCAAGAAAATACTGCTTCAATTACTGCTGAACCACTGATTAGATAACCAATGTTCTGAAAAAACAGAGGTATCACTGATTGAATAGCATTTTTAAAAGCATGTATCATAATGATTCTTGTTCTTTTGATACCTTTGGCATAACAATTTGTAATGTATTCTTTTCTTAATTCTTGAATCATGTTAGCTCTTAGCAGTCGACAATAATGGCTTATGGGGACTAATGCCATGGTTATTGCAGGTAAAAACGCTCCCCTTAAACTCACTTCACTTATGCTTGGAAACAGGTGAAGCTTTAATGCGAATAGGTATAATAGTATATATCCAACCCAAAAATTAGGCACAGAAACACCAATGACACTCATAATTTTAATTATTTTATCTATAACTGTATTTTCATAAACGGCTGAAAGAATACCAAATAGTGTTGACATAATGATAATAATCACTAAACTAATACCCACTATAAGTAATGTTGGTTTTATGTACAATGCTATATCCTCTTCTACGGGTTTACCTGTTACCAGAGAGATACCAAAGTCTAATTGGACTATGTTTTTTAGCCAATCCACATATTGAACAGCAATCGGTTTATTAAGTCCCATCTCTTCTCTCAATTGATTAATCACTGCTTCATCGGGTATTGTTGCATGACGCCGTACATAGCTTTCAGCAGGGTCTACTCTTGATATATTCATTAAGATAAAAGCTATAAATGTTATAACAAATAGCAGCATTACTTTTGATAACAGTTTTTCAAAAATGATTTTACCTATTGCTAACACCTCCTTACAACTTGAAGTTCAAAGCCTTCTGTCTCTTTACCCAAAAATTATAGTAAACACCATCTTCCTGTAATAATGTATCATGTGTTCCATTTTGCACTACCTGACCATTATCCATCACAATAATCTGATCTGCATTCTTAATATGGGATAATTTATGAGCAATAATAACAAGCGTTTTATTGGTGATAAGCCTGCTAATAGCTTCCTGCAATTGTTTTTCATTCTCTGGATCAACACTAGCTGTAGCTTCATCCAGCAGGATGATCGGGGCATCCTTAAGAATAGCTCTAGCTATGGAAATTCTTTGTTTTTCACCACCGGATAGCGTACTACCTCCTTCTCCGATCATACTGTCGTATCCTTTTTCCATTTTTAGAATAAAGTCATGACAATTGGCCTTCTTAGCCGCTTCTATAACTTGAGCCTTCGTTGCACCCTCATTACCAAATTTAATGTTATTATATACTGTATCTTGAAATAAATAGACATCTTGAAAAACCACACTGATTAATGATAATAACGTACTATATTTCATGTCTTTTATATCCACACCGCCAATGGTTATTTTCCCCTTTTGAACATCCCAAAATCTTGCAATTAAACTGGTTAATGTTGTTTTTCCACTGCCCGATGGACCTACAATAGCCGTCATTTTGTTTTGTGGAATAGTGAGGTTAATATTTCTTAATGTAGCTTTTTCTTGATAGGAGAAATCTACATTTTTGAATTGAATCGTGTAATCATTAGGTTGCTTATCTATAATAGGTTCACTTAATTCATCTTCATCAATAATACCTTGAATCTTATCCAATGACACATCCATAATTTTGAGAATGCCATAATTAACCGATAGTACTTCTATAGGCTCATAAAACTTTAAACTAATAACTAAAAAGAGCAAAAATGCATTAAAATTCATGATGCCTGTTAGGACAAAATAGGAACCACATAGTAGAACCAGTCCACTTCCAAGTCTTATTAAGCCTTGAAATAAAACCACACTTGGAGCAGCATCCATTTCATACCTTAGAAATTTATCTTGATGATCCTTTAATGTATGTTTTAGTTTATCAAACATAATGCCTACAGTATTAAAGGCTTTGATGATATGGATTCCTTGTACATACTCCATCACACTAGCAATTAATTGGGTTTGTGCTGACTGTCTTTTATTCCCAAGCTTTTTAAAAGATTTGACAGTTTTATTATAGAAATAATAGGCTATAGGATATGTGCCTACTGCAATGAGGGCTAGCCTCCAATCGACAATAAGTAGAACCAAGAAACTAACAAAAGTTAATGTAATTCCTCCTACTATTTTTGATAATAAACTCATACAGTACATCTCTACGAAGCTTAATTCTGTGGTCAATGTTGCAAGCAGATCCCCAGTTGTATCTTCTGTAAAATAACCCATTGACATCTTTCTGAGATGATCCCCTATTTCAATTCTTTTATCACGCATCATTTCATAGCCTGCTGCACTTTGAAGGACATAAATACCATAATTTAAAAGGATTCGTATAAGTACACTCATACCTAGTAATACACCGTACTTAATAATTAATGGCATTGTAATGGTATACTCTACCAAATCCTTTAGTGCAAAGTATAAAATTCCAAAAGGTATGGATGCTAGAATACTATCCAATAACTGTAATAAAATCGCTTTTCTTAGCCTACTTTTTTTATCCCCTGAAATCTTAAATAGCTTGTGTATTATTTTTATCATAGTTATGGCCTCCTTTCACATCAAATTCCCAGTCATTTGCATCTGTATGGGCGTCCCACATTTTTTTGTATAGTTGACTTTTACCAATTAAGTCTTTATGGTTACCAGAAGAAACAACTTTTCCATCATCAATCAAGTAGATATTATGGGCATCTACAATTGTTGATAAACGATGAGCAATAGTTATAACGGTCTTATTTTGTACTAATTTCAACAATGCTTCCTGAATCATGTCTTCATTTTCAGGATCAGAAAAAGCCGTTGCTTCATCTAATATAATGATAGGAGAATCCTTTAGTATCGCTCTTGCTAAAGATACTCTCTGCCTCTCTCCACCACTTAGGTTAATCCCTGCTTCACCGATTACTGTATCATAACCATTCTTTAAATCACTAATAAATTCATGGCATCTAGCCGCCCTGCTGGCTTCTACAATGTCTTCATCAGATGCATTTGGTTTTCCTAGTCTTATATTATCCTTGATGGATAGATGAAATAGAAATACATCTTGAAAAACAAAACTTATGGTATCCATCAACTGCTCGATAGGTATCTGTTTAATAGGCGTATTACCTATTTGAATATCCCCTTTTTGAACATCCCAGAATCTTGGCATGAGCTTAGCAATTGTGCTTTTACCTCCACCAGAAGGACCGACTAAAGCAGTCATTTCACCTTGCTTTGCATGCATATTAACCTTCTTAAGTACCATTTGATCGGTATAACCAAAACTTACATTACTCAGTGTTACAGAGTAGTCATTAATCTTAACCTGATTATTAGATGATGATAGTTCTTCCATGGATAATAACTCACTAATGCATCTCTCATTTTCTGCTATAATTTGCATACCTTCGCTAAAATCAAAAAGCTTAATCAAAGGTGTGGTAAATACAAAACAGATTATTAGAAACAAAATCAACTTGGACAAACTAAGTAATCCGTTGATATAGAGATAAGAACCTATGGGTAAAACAAACATAATACTGGAACCTAAAACAACAAAGTAAATCGCCATATATGGCCAGCAGCTTTTATACCAATTTAAAACGTGGGTATTGTAATCGTTAACAGAGTTGCGATATTTTCCAAAAGAATTAATGGAATTGTTAAAGACCTTAATAACATGCATTCCTCTAATATACTCTACAATATTAGTATTCATATTACTCATGGCATAATGAAATTTACTCATTTTCTCTTCTTGTCCGATCATCATTACACGCATGGCTATCATACTTATAGGAACAACAGCAAGGGTAGCAAGTGCCATCCTCCAGTCTAATATAAATAAATATATGGTGAGAAGTACTAAGCTAGCTACATTACTCGTTACTTCTGGAACATTATGAGCTAAGAACTGTTCTAACTTTTCCACATCATCAACCATAATTTTCTTGATATCTCCTGAATGACTACTGGTAAAATACCCAAGTGATACTCTTGTTAACTTGTTTGCTATCCTTAATCTCAAATCATATAATATCTGATAAGCAGCTTTATGGGATATAACCGTTGATAATCCAAAGAAAACATATCGAAGTACGATTGACACAATACTTATACCTCCATAGATAAGTACCTTATTGACATTGGTTGAATGTTGACTTAATAAAATAACAACCTTGTAGATACAATAAAACGGAACAAAACTAAGTAAAACACTAAGAATGGCATAAAAAATTGATCTAATAAATTGCTGGCTATGCGCTCCTGTAAGTTTTACTAATCTCTTAATAGAACCAATCATTTTTTTCTCCTCCCTTACACATCAAATAATCGACTTTATTAGTTTATTGAATTTGATAATCATTTTCAACTCCAAAAGGAATTATAATGACTCCATTAAGAAAAATTATTGGATAACTTCTCTTGCAATCATTGGCATATATAGCAGAAATATTGATAATGATACTCATTTCGAGGAGGTTGTTATGAAAGTTAGCCATATCCTATATAAAGTAAATGGCTTAGATAAAGCAGTAAAAGAATGGAAAGATAAATGACTACATTGATAATTTGAGATTACTGCGTATTAAATGCAGAGTGAACAGGAAAGGACCTTCTTTAATAAGGCTCATACAATGGCAATTTCTAGGTGATTACTTATTATAAGAATATATCATAAGCATTATTGACTAGAAGAATAGTATATTACATTGTCAAATGCTGTAGGTATTGTATATGGTTATAGATTAAACACAATAATGAAGTGGGATAGATATCCCACTTCATTATTGTTAAAAAGTTTCTATTATGCAGCGATCTGTGAAAACAATATACTCACTGCTTTTGAAATATCTTTAATACGATCATCTTCTATTGCTTTATCAAAACCATGCTTGTTCATATAATCAATCATTATTTCATCCATAGCACCAAATTCAGCAACGACTTTTTTACCTTTGAACATGCTATAACCGTCCCCTCCTGAAACAAGGAAATCATTGGTTACAAGAGTATAAGTCTTCGTCTTATCTACAGGCTTTCCACTAATCATTAACTCAACAACGCGATTACCTGCTTCTTTTGATGGATCAAAGGTAACAGTCATACCAGCGATATGGGGAAATGCCCCTTTAGCTTCTGGATAAGAATCAACACCATTTTCAATGGCTGCAACAATATCTGCTCCTGTTACTTCAATCACTCTTACCGTATTTCCATATGGTAATACAGTTAGAACTTCTCCTTTTGTTACAGAACCTGCATCTATTGATGAGCGGATACCGCCGCCATTGGTTAATGCAACATCTGCTTTTGATATATCGAGTAAAGCTTCTGCTAATAGGTTACCTAAATTGGTCTGACCTGTACGAACCAATGGTTTTTCACCAATAAGTTCAAATGGTGATTCAGCCACAATTTCTTCTGTGATAACATCATTAGCCCCTTTGATTTCTGCAACAATTCCACTCATCTTTTCATTGTCTTCTAATGCTGATGCTTGTTCCTTAGTAAACAATCTTGCATGTTTAGATACAATTGCACCCTCTTTTATGGCTAATTCAACGACTCCAACATTTTTAGTTTTTTCACCAGTACTCACAATTAAGGTATTATTGATCAATTGACCAAAGTCATAGGTTGAGTGTGAATGACCATCCACGATAACATCAATTCCCACTACCTTTTCAGCTAATTGCTCTGTGGTATATTCACCTTCATCACCAATGTGAGCAGCAGCAATAATGATATCAACATCTTCTTCTTTTAGTTTTTCAACCATTTTTTCAGAAGTTTCATAGATATCTAAGAACGTTAACCCTGCTGTGTTATCAGGATGCGATTTAAAAGTTGTCTCTGGTGTTGCCAAACCAAAAACACCCACTTTTAACTCACCAGCGGTAAGGATTACATAATCTTCCAGTAATAACGAATCGTCTTCTTTTACAACGTTTGCAGCAAGCATTGGAAACTCAAGCATTCCAGCAAGCTTTACCATCTGCTCTGAGCCATAATCAAATTCATGATTACCTGCTGCCATAGCATCAATACCTAAAGCATTTAGAATCTTTACACCTTCTTCACCTTCTGATAAGGTTACGAGATTATGACCTTGTAAGGCATCACCTGCATCAATATAAAGGGTGTTTGGATTGGCTTCTCGCATTTGTTTTACAAAGGTTGCTAATTTAGCTGCACCCATACCATCATATTTACCTTCAATGAAGAAACCGTGCATATCATTTGTGTGAAGGATGGTTAGTGGTGTATACCCTTCTAACTTGCCTTCTTTTATTAAGTCATAGACATTAACGGCCTTAACATTACGTGTTCGACCATCTTCAGATGTAGGAATGGTAATCGTGCCATCTTTAATCATTGTATAGATATCCTCTTTTAATGGATGATTCAAATCTGCACCAATTAACTTCCAGTTATTATCCACCACTGGCGCTGCAATGCCATCTTTTTCTTCTCGAATATACTTAATAATTAAGTCACGAATACGACCTGCATCCTGCATCAAATCATAAGAATCATAGTATTTATCATCATCGGTTACCCAACCATTACTTGTTAAAGTACCAAATCGATAATTGTTTACAGCTAATTTATACGTTTGATCATCAGCAATCTCTTTTCCATCTAGCTTTAAGTTGGTAATACGACTACCAGCAGGCTCAGTAATATCAATATCATAAGTTACACCTGCAAACATATCATAATTGTAGCCACGGACATTTGGATCAAAACTTACTGTTACATCACCTGGTGTATAGGTATTATAATAGCTTGCTGACCACTCCATGTAAGCTTTTAAGTTAGCACCGGTAATATTAACACCTATTAGGGTATTTGGGTATTTATAAATATTAGCAACATCTTTTTTCTTGAAATCGCCTTTTATAAGATTCATGTCTGATTTAAATGCTGCTGCAGACGAGATGGATGCTTTTGTATAGAACATTTGTACGTCATTAATTAAGTCAATGAGGGCCGTATCTTCTATTTGTGTTGTTGGCATAGTTGTTACACTAGCTTCTTTTGTAATATAGTCCACATTTTTCACGAAATCTTCTGCAATGGTTCCAACAACAGTATTCGCGTCTTCTACTGATTTATTATGTACGAAAGCAAATGTATCCATTATGCCTTGATCTTCACTTTCATTATAGGTTTCAAGATTCTCCGTGTTAACTGCTACAACCTCATAACCATCATCTGTCTCTTTTATGTCAATCTTCGCTTTTGCTAAAGCCCAGCCGTATTTGCCTGGCTCTATAAGCTTCACTCCGTTGACTTCATTTTGGTATTTCGAATGAGCATGTCCGCCAAAGATAACATCAAATTGCGGAAACTTGTCTGCAATAGCTTCAATACCATCGTAACCATACTGTCCATCTGGTCCTAAGTGATATGCACCCACTAAAACATCGTACTTACCTTCAAGCTCTTTAATAGCCTTACCCGTTTCTTCTGCTACATCTGTAAAGACTAGACCTTGGAAGTGACTTGGTGCGCTGGCTTCCCAAACAGGTATATTCGGTGGAATCATACCGATAACAGCTACACGAACACCGTCTATTTCAAAAATTTCCCAACCATCAACATACCGCTCTTCTGTTCCTTCTTTGTAGATGTTAGCTGAAAGCACAGCACCATTAAAAGCTGCGATGTTTCGGTCAATTAATGATTTTTCAAAGTTGAATTCATGATTACCAATCGCCCAGACATCAAATTTCATTTCGTTCATTGCTTGAACCATTGGATGAACAGGTAAATCATTAAATAATTCTGCACTGTTATCTTGAATGGTGTCTCCTACATCCATTACCAAAGCATTAGGATCTTTTTCCCGTTCACGTTTTAGAATAGTCTGTATCTTAGCAAGACCAGCGTCTTTATCTACTGAATCAATAGCATATTCATACGCATAAATACGACCATGCAAGTCAGCTGTACCTAAAATTGTAATCTGCTTATTTGCAGCATCCCCTTCAGGAATTTCCAACTTCTGACCTTCAAAAATTAAATCTGGATTTTCTAGATGATTATACTCGGCAAGTTTTTTGTAATCAATATCATACTTCTTAGCAATCTTCCATAGTACGTCGCCTTTCTTAACGTCATAAGTCTTCGCAAAAGCGGTTAATGGTAGTGATGAAATGATTAACACTAACATTAGGATTAAAGCAAGTTTTTTGTTTTTAACCATCGTTTGACCTCCCACAATTTTATTCAGAGTAATCGCTATTAAATTATATCTCATGCAATATAATTTATTTTAACAGCATCCTTATACTCTAATTACAGAATATCATAAAGATAATGGTTTAGCATTATTTAATTGAAAATTTTATGTAAAATCAATTGCCACCTTCAATTTTTGACAATTTTCGGTGATTCTCGACATCCTAACGATGTTTTTTATATAAGAAACCAGCCATCAATGCTGTAAAAGGTACAGTAAGAACTATACCAATACTGCCGGCTAGCCCTTGAATCAATTCAACAGAGAGAAATGGTAAATTAGCCATCTGTCGATAATCCATGTTATAACCCCACATAAGGAGTATTAAACTAAAGGAACCTCCCATAAACGCTAAAATCAATGTATTTGCCATAGTGCCCATTATATCTTTACCAATGTTCATTCCTTTATTGTATAAGGATTTGAAGGTGATACTATTATCTAAAGAACATATCTCATACATGGATGACGAAATGGACATGGCCACATCCATAACAGCTCCTAATGAGCCGATTAGAATAGATGCAAACATCAGTCCTTTTATTTTAATACCGTAATCCAATGCCACATATACCAACTGAGTTCCTTTATCTAAGTGAACACCGGTAATATGCGTTAACCTACTAAAAATATAGGATACAATACCAGCTACAATAATTCCACAAAATGTTCCTAGTATAGCTACTAATGTTTTTTTCTCGAAACCGCCAATTAATAAGAAGGATACTACTAGTGAAACGACGGCGCATAAAATAGAAAAAAAGATTGTATCGTAACCTCGAAAAATCAGAGGCAGCAGAACAAAAATAAAAAGTGTAGCTGTAAACAATAGTGCCACAATGGAATTAAGTCCATTTTTGCCACCAAAATAGAGTAAACATAGCAAAAATATTCCTCCAAGAATATAGAGATAATTGGTTCGCTTATAATTATATACCCAGACTCTAGGACCATCTTCGGCTTCGCGAATACCTACTATCACATCAAGTCCTTCTTGGAGCAATACATTGTGAGCTTGATCAAGAACATTAATGCTTTTATAAATTTCACCGGCATATTTACCTGTTTTCACTTTTAGAACTGCTTCTTGACGACCATTAACTAAGCCCTGTATAACCTTATCACTACTTAATTCCTCATCTAAAATCTGTACGACGACAGCTTCTTCAAAATCTTGCTGATAGTAATCAGGTAATCGCATATTCTTTTTAAACATTGGCGATAAAAATATAATGATAATAATGATAGCGATGGTACTGACTAATAATAGATAATGATATTTATTACAATTCATATTTTTCTCCATAATTCTTAATTATATTTTTATAGTGCATATTTTTTTCTTCATTATGTTACTCTCAAATCTATTATATCAGAAAAAATATCAAAAAGGGTAAATGCTTTATCCATCATGATATTCTCCTCCATCAGTAATTAGCACAACATGTTGAATTCAATTACCATAAAAGTCAACATGTTGTGCGTAAAGAATTCATTTCTTAATGATGTATATATCTCATACAGGTTATGATATATTTTGATATTGGGTTTTCAACATAGATGCAAAAATCCCTTGTTTTTCTTTTAGTTCCATAGGTGTTCCTGTTTCTGCGATAGCACCGTCTTTGATCACAATAATTTTATCAGCACCTGAAACGGTCCTCATACGATGAGCAATAATCAAAACAGTCTTGTTTTTTATGAGCTCGCTCAGTGCACTTTGGATTTTACTCTCATTTTCCGTATCAAGAGATGCAGTAGCTTCATCAAGAAGGATAATGGGAGCATCTTTTAGTATTGCTCTGGCTATGGATATACGCTGTCTTTCTCCTCCTGATAATTTTTCTCCATTTTCTCCAATCAAGGTATCATATCCCTGAGGGAGCCTTCGAATAAAGTCATCGCATCTGGCGTGCTTTGCCGCCTCAATGACTTCTTCATCCGAAGCTTCTTTTTTACCAAGACGAATATTATCCATAACACTTGAATTAAAAAGTGTAACATCCTGAAAAACAATGGAATAGTTACCCAGTAAGATTTCAGGATCCACCTTGGAAATGTCTTCTCCACCCAAGGTGATGCCGCCTTTGTCTATATCCCAGAATCGTGCAGCCAGCTTGGCTACCGTACTCTTACCTCCACCTGAAGGACCTACAAGAGCAGTCACCTGACCTTGCTTTGCAGTAAAGCTAACATTTTTTAGTGTTTGTACACCGTCTTCATAAGAGAAATCCACACCCTTAAATTGAATGTCATAATTTTTAGGATAGAATTCTGTTTTGCCCTCCTGTCTTGGCATTTTATCCATTTCCTTCATGCGCTGAATACGGACATTTAGATAAACCAACAGTGCAAAATGATTCATTACATCCATTATGGGATTGTATATACGTGCTGTCACTACCAGAAAAACAAGGTAAGTAAATATAGTGATAGAACCTGCCCCTAAAAGATAAGCTCCGTACAAGATAACACTAGGTAGCCCAAGCTTTAGGAGTATATAAGACAGGTTCATAAATGCCCCTATCATAAGCTCTCCTTTAATCATATGCTTTTCATAATTATCTAATTTGAAGTTGATCGTATTAGAAAAGTCGTCCTCTCTATTATACGATTTTATCTCGTGAGCTGAATCCAACCCTTCTTGAATTTTATCGGCAATGTCTCTTTTAGCATTATAAAGTTTTGTGTGTTCATTTTTTTGAAACTTCCTTGACAGATAAAAAACCAAAACTGCAACAGGTACTACCCAAAATACTGCAAGAGACATCCTCCAGTTATAAAAAAACATCATCACTCCCATAATTAGAACCGTTAAAATAGATGCATATATTTGTGGAACTGAATGAGAAAAGAGCGTCTCTATCTGTGTAGCATCCTCCATGATGGTTGAGCTTAAATCCGCTATATCCTTTTTGCCAAAAAAAGCTAATGGCAGTTTTTTGAGCGTTTCTGCCAAACGAATCCGTCTTTTAGCACTTTCTTCATAGATTTTAGTGTAAGCTGATTTGTATTGAAAATTTGCGATAACAAATATCACAATGAACAGTGCTATCGACATAATAACATAGTAGAAGACACTATCTTTGTGACTGTTTGAGGCGTTTAGAAGTCCACTCATATGTTCATCTAAAAATTTAAAACTTAGGACTACTGGAGCCATTACGCTAATATTCAATACGATGGTCCAAATAATGGAGTTTAAAAGGTCTTTTGCACCTTTTTCAGACATGGCATATTTATCTTGAAAATATCTAAGCATATTGTCCTCCTTTTTTTACAGTATTTTTAGTACCTATTTTCCAGGCAACTGATTTTTGGTATTCATCCCACATCTTTTTGTATACGCCACCTTTAATCAACAGTTCCTTATGTGTTCCTGACTCAGCGATTTTTCCATTGTCAATAACCAAGATTCTATCTACATTTTGTATGGTTGTAAGTCGATGAGCAATCATAAGGGTTGTTTTGGAACGACTAAGTTCTTTAAGAGCTTTTTGGATTAAATGCTCATTTTCAGGATCTGCAAAGGCAGTAGCTTCATCTAACAGTACTATGGGAGCATTCTTTACAATAGCCCTGGCAAGTGCAATTCTTTGCTGTTCGCCTCCTGAAAGATAGGTTCCTTTAGAGCCTATAACTGTATCCAGTCCATTACGCAGATTTTCTATAATATCTTTTGATTGGGAGGAATTAATTGCTTTTTTCACGTCTTTCTCTGTAACGTTTTCCTTTCCAAAAATTATATTCTCTCTTAAGGAATCTTTAAACAACTTTGTACTCTGAAAAACGAAAGAAATATTGTCCATCAATTCTTTTTTTGATAGTTCCTTCACATTGATTCCTCCGACGAATACTTCACCTTCATCGACGTCCCAGAACCTTGCAGCTAATCTTGCAATGGTGGTTTTACCTCCTCCTGAAGCTCCTACAAGAGCAATGGTCTCACCTTGGTTTACTTTAAAGCTAATATTGTCGATGGCACGTTTGTCGCTTCCTTTATATGAGAATACTACATTCTTAAACTCAAGGCTGTGATTTTTAATATTTTTTGTGTTTTCAATATAACGCATGCTGGGATAATCGAGAAGGTTATCCAGCCGATTAATCGCTTGTTCGGCTATTAAAATATTTTGACGAAAATGCATTGATTTCATTAAAATCATCGTAAAAATTGGTGATATCAAAATGTAAAAGATAAAATCAGCAAGCACAAGTGGAAGATTCTCTCCTCTTCCTATTAAAAAGATAGCCATAGGAATTAGAAAGAACGCTGCTGACTGCATAATTGTGCTGTAAAAGGACATGGGTTTCTGCCAAAGTACAGTATAGGCATGAACCATCTCTTTATATTTGATAATGCTGTCATAGAATCGTTTAAAAGAAAATATACTCTGACCAAATGTTTTAACTATTGGAATCCCGCGGATATATTCTACCGATTCAGAGCTCATTTCCTCTAAGGAATCATAATATTTTTTCTGAAATTTTTCTCCTTCAGAATTCACCATAAATCGCATGGTTATAAAGCCTAAAATAATTGGTATTAGTGAGGCAATGCCCATTCTCCAGTCCACAATTAAAATCAAAGCTATAAGAATAATGGGGGTAACAAGACTACCTGCCATATCTGGAAGCTGGTGTGCTAAAAATGAATGGGTTGTTCCAGCTCCGTCGTTCACTATTTTACGTATTTTTCCGCTTGAATGCTCATCGAAAAAGCCTAGGGGCATTGATAGTATTTTTTGCATTCCTACTTTTTGCATGCCTACCTCTACTCGAAAGGCTGCAAGATGAGAACTTAAAAGTGCAAAAAAATATACTACTACTCCTCCTATTGCAGTGCCAAAGGCAAGCCACGCATAGCGGCCTATATTTGCAACATCAATGGACCTAGGAGCTGCTAATAGATTACGTGTTATGTACCATACAAACACAAACGGCAACACATTCAGTATGGCAGATATTCCCGACAGCATTAATGACAAAGGCAATAGTACTTTCTTCTTGCCCATATAAGGTGTAAACCTATTTAATATAAACTTTTCTCTCTGCTTTTGCATACTATTTCTCCTCCTATATCTAATACTTATAAATACTTGATTCTTCCTACATTACAACCCTCTTATCTGTACTTACACGTAGACAACTTTTTGTCATCATATTCAATAATCTCTACGTACAGAAATCATCCATTCTGCTCCTTTAGCAATTGTCTGTCATTAGTACTTCTAGTATTGGAATAATAAATCACTATAACTTTTTCATATAATCATCCTTTCAATTCTAATCAGTATTTATATGTATATTATTATTCACTGCATGTATATTGGTTTAATGATAATGAAAGTTATTATCATTAACATATTAGCAGAGTTACATTCCACTGTCAAGGTACCTATCTCGAACCGTTACTATTCATTAAGAAAGAATACAAGTGGTTTCATCTTTTTGTCATACTTTCTTATCTAGCATAATATTAGTATATTATCTTTTAATAAAGTTGTCCGTTATGGAAGAGTAAACAAAAATTATACGAGGAGATGATAGGGTGGAAAATTTTTTTAAACAAGTAGGTTTTATTATTCTACTAATATCTTTAACAATTAGTTTATTTCCAGTATTTACAGTTAATTCAGTATCTGATGACACTATTGTAAGTAATGTAGGTGGTTTTATTATAACTGAAGGTATGCTTGATAAGCGCATTAATGAAATAACATTACCAGGAACACATAATTCTTTTGCTAATAATAAAGAAGATAGGCGTTGGCCTGCATCTTTGTATTACTTTTCAGATTTATCCCAAAATCATTATTTAAAGATAGAAGAACAATTAGATGCTGGAATACGTTACATTGAGTTAGATATCAATAATTTCTTAGACCTAGTTCACGGAACCGCTATAGCTGGTCATGCCTATTTAGATAATGTTTTAGTTGATATAAAAAATTGGGTTGAATCACACCCAAGTCAAGTTGTTATTGTAAGGGTTAGTAACTTAAATGGAGGGCTTAGCGCCAATGATTCATACCATCGAATAAATGGAAGGCTCGAGAATACTGGTTTGTGGGAGTATCTTTATAATTGGGATTACTCCAAACCTAAAGATGATGAAGGAAGATGCTTTGTTCCAAGTGAATGGCCAACCCTGGGAGAAATGATTGATAATAATAAAAATGTTATTTTTCTTCATAATGATGGTTATGGAGACCATGACATTATAGATACATACTATTATAATTGGAATAACTCTATTAACAACGGTTGGACCGCAAAACATATGGAACAACTTCATCCATCAAATGGTATATGGCATTCATCTTCACAAGGAAATGAATTAAATAGATTTTATCTAATAGAGTTTTGCCCAGATACAAAACCAGCTGGAGATAGAAATGGTGCACTAAAAAATAATGATGGGAGAAGGTTATATCAGTTAGCTGATGCTACTCGTTCCATACTTCCAAGTGATAGGGATGTCAATATTATAACGATTGATTACTACTATGAAAGACCTGTTAGTGTAGTCGATGCATGTAATCGATTAAATTACGAAAGATTTGGTTATGATTTTTCTATAACAGCTGATTATTGGGAGGATACGCCTAAAGGTAATCGAGTTAATCATGCTTTTAATAAGGATGTCTATACTACAGGAATAGATAATTATGAAGTTCAGACCTATGATGGCGTGGATATTGAAAGAATTCCAGCTAACGCAGTTGATCATGATTTGTTTACTCGATGGACAGCCAAAGATCAAAATAATCATGATCTATACATTGATTTAGGTAGTACTATTCCTATTAATGAAGTAGCTATTGCATGGGAATATGGTAGTACAGGTCAAGTTCCGACGTATGATGTAATTGTTTCAAATGATGGGCAGAATTGGTCAACAGTATATAGCTATGATCGAGGTAGTACAGATTATAATATGATGGATTCATTGGTTGATACTTGGTATACATGTAGTTTTAATGAAATAAGTACTCGATATGTAGGTATTAGAGTCTTAAATACGACAGACACTAGATGGGCTAGTATCTTCGAAATAGAGGTGTACTAGATCGTCAAACGAAAATGATAAAAAGGAAACCGTTAAATCAAAAT
>JMSU01000093.1_pt1 | contig 51006 bp, 39 predicted proteins | sample 179011 | NCBI WGS metagenome assembly JMSU01 (sample SAMN02769580, study PRJNA246767) | bioreactor metagenome | isolation source: Culture-1 Bioreactor ArsB derived from microbial biomass from the upper 2 cm... | place: Germany: Bremen | collected day 87 after inoculation
ATTAGCCTCCTTTATATTGTTTGTTAAATAACTAACTAATACTTTTTCAATATATCACGAACATCCGCTTCTACTAATTTACCATATACATCTTCATTTACAGTAAGTACTGGCGCAAGCCCACATGCTCCTATACATCTTGTAGCTTCTAATGTATATTTACCGTCCGGTGATGTTGCACCTACTTCTACGTTTATGTCTCTGCTAATTCTGTCGATTATAGCTTGGGCACCTTTAACATAACATGCTGTTCCTAGACATACTCCTATCACATAGTCTCCCTTTGGTTCAAGTGAGAACTGTGAGTAAAAGGTTACTACGCCGTAAATCTCTGCTACCGGTATGTTTAATCCCTTAGAGATTGTTTTTTGTACTTCTAATGGTACTGCTCCAAATATATTTTGAGCTTCATTAAGTACTGGCATTAACGCGCCTTTTTTCCCTTTGTTATTCTCGATAACTTCATATAGTTTTTGAAAGCGCTCTTCTGTTAATATGTTTTTAGCCATGTCGCATCTCCTTTCTCATATATATAATATTGATATTTTTTTAACAATATTTACTATAAAAATATAACTCATTACACTATAATTACTTTTTCTTTGCTATTTCTCAAATAATTATAGCATCATTTTATAAGTTTGTATATACTTTAACAAATCATTATAGGATTTGCTCAAACTATTAATTTTTTACAGATATTCGTAAAAAACTTCTGATATTCATGTTATAGTAGCTACAATTTCTCTTCGAAAATGAGTTCCTGTAGAAAAATCCACATGTAATATCAGAAGTTTAGTTTTCATATATTGAAATTACTTTGATTGGTTTTGGTTTATTAATCTAATATTTAGTTCCTCAGCAGCGTTATAACCCATTTCTTTTTGTCGATGATTTCTTGCTGCCGCTTCAAGAATTACCGCAAGATTTCTTCCAGGTCTAACCGGTATAGTTATTCTTGAAACATTGGTTCCCAATATTTCTATAAACTCTTCATCTAATCCTAGTCTCTCATAGGTATTAGAATCATCAGTATCTAGCTGTATTACTAAATCAATCTTCTTTTTATCCCTAACTGCTCCCATACCATAGAGCTTTGCCACATCTAATATACCTATCCCTCTTATCTCTAAAAAGTACTTTATAATTTCAGGTGCCGTTCCTAGTAAAGTATATTGATCAACCTTTATAATTTGAACGGCATCATCGGCTACAAGTCTATGACCCCTTTTTACTAATTCTAAGGCTGTTTCAGATTTACCTACACCACTTTCACCTAAAATTAGAATTCCTATCCCATTAACTTCAACTAAAACTCCGTGCAAAGTTGTAGTTGGTGCTAACTCATGTTCAAGATAAAATATCAATTTACTCGCAAACTTTGATGTTGGTTGATTTGTCCTTAAAATTGGTATATTATTCTTCTCTGCTTCTTCGATTAGTTCTTTATGAATATCTAATCCTCTTGTAACGACTAAGCATGGGATATTTCTTTTCATCAGCTCTTCGGCTCTCATTCTTTTCAATTCATCACATAGTTCTGTAAAGTAGCTCCATTCAGCCTTACCAATCATTTGTACTCTATCGAATCCATAATTTTCAAAGTATCCAGCTAAAGGAAGTCCAACTCTATTAACCTCACTAGTAGAAATCTCAATATCATCAACGTTCCAATTACTTACTAATTCTAATCTCAAATCCTTAATCAATCTGCTAATTGGCAATTTCTTCAAGTTAAACACCACCTTATTTTTTTCGTTTGAACTACTTTTCTCCTTTTCTGAAAAACTCATAAACAATATTAGCTATTTTTTCATTCATTCCTTCAACATCCTTTAGTTCATCAATTGAAGCTTTTCTAATTTTTTCGATTGAGCCAAAGTGCTTTAAAAGTTCACTCTTTCTCTTTTTTCCTATACCTGTTATATCGTCAAGTACTGATTGTATAAGAGATTTATCTCTTAAAGTTTTGTGATAAGTTATTGCAAATCTATGAACCTCATCCTGAATTTTAGCTATTAGCCTAAATCCAAGGCTGCGTTTATCTAGAACTATCTCTCTGCCTTCAAATATGATTCCCTTTGTCCTATGTTTGTCGTCCTTTACCATTCCTGCTACCGGGATATCAACACCTAATGCAACGAGCACATCCTTTACTGCATTCACTTGTCCTTTTCCACCGTCGGCTAAGATTAAATCAGGGAAAAAGGAAAATTTACCTTCAATATTGGCCATCCCTTGTTGTTCAAGGGCCTCCTTTTCATCAATACCACGCTTGAATCTTCTAAATAAAATTTCCTGCATACTGCCATAATCGTTTGGCCCTTCTATTGTCCTTATCTTGAACCTTCTATAGGCACTGTTTAATGGTTTTCCATTTTCGAAAACCACCATGGATCCAACTGAGAATACACCATAAATATTTGAAATATCATATGCCTCAATTCGTTTTGGAACATCATCTAAGGAGAGCAGTTCCTTTAGTTCATTTAATACAGTTTCACTATAGTCTCTTTCACTATTGATCTTTTGTTCAAATTTCACTAAATATTCTACGGCATTTTTATGAACTAATTCCACCAGTTTTTTCTTTTCACCCTTTAACGGCCTTTTAACAATGACTTTGTTTCCTCGTTTCTGTGTAAGCCAGCTTTCAATTAATTCCTCGTCTTCTATGCTTTCGTCGATTAGTATCTCCTTTGGAATAAAGGCTGACCCAGAGTAAAATTGTTTTACAAATGTACTTAATATTTCTTTTCTTTCTACCCCCTCTGTCCCTTCTAAAACGTGTTGTTCCCTACCTATCAGCTTACCATTTCGCACAAAGAAAATCATTACACATGTCCTATCATTACTTCTAGCCATTGAAATATAGTCTTGATTTGCATCGGAAGTAGAAATTATCTTTTGTCGCTCCATTAAATTATTTAATGCACTTATGCTGTCTCTATACTTTGCCGCTCTCTCGAAATCTAGCTGTTGTGAAGCTTCTAACATTTTCTCTTCAAGTTTATTTACTAGTATATCATGTTTTCCTCCAAGAAGGAGAAGTATTTGATCCACTAACTCCATGTAATCTGTATGGGTTATGCCTTTATTACATGGACCTAAGCATTTCTTAATATGATAGTTTAGACATGGTCTATCCTTATTTGTTTCTAAGTTTCTATTGCACTTTCTCAATGGAAATAGTTCTTCAATAATTTGCAGAGTTTTATTTACTGCATCTACATTTATATATGGTCCAAAGTATTTTGCATTATCCTTAATAATCTTTCTAGTTTTTAGTACTCTAGGATATTTATCTTTTATTGTTACCTTGATATATGGATAATTCTTATCGTCCTTTAGGGCAATATTGTACCTTGGCTTATGTTTCTTGATTAGATTTGCCTCTAAAATTAATGCCTCAACTTCTGTATCTGTAATTATATATTCGAACTCTCTAATGCATTTAACCATAGCTTGTACCTTAGGAAGATGGCTTTTTTGAGAACGAAAATATTGACTAACCCTTTTCTTCAAAGACTTAGATTTTCCTATATATATTATGTCCTCCATTTCATCCTTCATGATATATACACCAGGTTTTTCCGGGAGCTTCTTCAATTGTTCCTTTATGTCAAACATATACACACCTCTAGTCAAAAGTATTTATATTTACTATTTTATCAAAAATATGATGTTTTTCGAAATTTTAATAGATTATTATTACGAAATTGTTGAACATACTCAATTGCTAAACAATTTAAAATACAATATAATTATATTGTTGACCTATAAACATAGAGATTCCAGTAAAGTTTACTAGGAACTCTCTATATATAATTTTCTAGGAGTTGATAAAGTGAACAATACCAAAAGAAGTTCTAATTTTGCAATAGCTTTTATGACTGTTATCTCAATTTTTACATTTATCGTCCCAACGATTGACTTTCAGTCCTTCGGAGAAAATACTGAAATAATATTTCCAAACCTATTATTTCTCTTGTTTATAATTTTATTTTCTTCTCTACAATTCCTATTTAGAATATTAATAACTTCAAAGCACTATGTTACGGACAAGCTATTCTTCACTCTAATTATGAAGTCTTCAAAGCTAAAGAATAGAACAATACCATATTTAGGAGCCATTACATTATTCCTATGGCCAGTAATAGTTTCGAAAAATATTTCACTAATAAAGTTAAGCAATGTATTAAATTTTGTTATTTGGATTTTAGTGATTGAAGGCATTGTCTATCTTAGTAATAAATATACAAAGATTCATTTTATGTCTGATGGAATACTTATTAGAGGATTAGATTTTAGAATCGATATTCCTCTGGGTGATGCTCTGCTTAATCATTCTGGATTCTATACTTATTATGACATACAAAGCTATTCTATAGAAAGTAATTGCTTAGAGTTAGTATTATTTAATAATCTCGGTATAATACAGGGATATATAACTTCAGATAAAATATCACCTGTATCTGCATTCTTTGAATCAAAGGGAATAAAAAAAATTGTCAAATAAAGCTATAACATCTTATGTTTTACAAATACTTTTAATTTGTAATAAAATATGGTAAAATCATATTATAAAATCTAATTTGTGGTATCTTTCATTATGACCTATAGCATATAATGAAAAGATGATTATCTTAAGGAGTGTGGTTTTTACTTATGTCTAGTGACAGGCCTGCCGTCGTCTCGCCTAAAGTTAAAGGGTTTTTAGCTTGTATTGTGGTTTTACTGACAATTTACTTTTTACAGTCACTATTTTCATCATTTTTTACGGTTGGTTTTAGATTTATTAATCAGCTCGGGTACTTACGACTTTAAAAAAATTTATATATAATTGTAAAAGGGATGACTTTAAAACGTCATCTCTTTTTTTCTGAGTGACTACTCCAATATCACGCCTCTATATTTTTACTCTCTATCCCAGATTATCCATAGAAAGAATAGTTTTGAATTTCCTAAGAATAATCTAGGTTCTATGTATACTTTTATTTATTCCTGCTTATACTCCAAAGAAAATTATTATAGAGATTCAAGTGAATCCATGGGATCTCAATATAGGAGGTATAAGTTTATGAATAAAAGATCAAGAGTTTCGATCGGAATTATTTTGTTTTTTGCTATCTCGACTCTAAGTGTTCTAGCTGCTGGAAACTTTGAAGAGATTAAGGTACTATACACAGACATAAAGGTATATGTTAATCAGAAACACGTTCCACTAGATGATGAACCTTTTTTATATAACGACAGAGTCTATGTCCCTGTAAGATTTGTTTCTGAATCTCTAAACGCTTCAGTTCTGTGGAATAATGAAGAAAATGTTGTATCGATTTTTACCTTTAGGGACTTCGAAGAAGCTAAACCATTAGACGGTGAGAGGTTCTTGTACGGCGAAATATTATCTATTGACAAAGATAAAAGAACACTAGATATTTATCAACATATTGATGATAATTCTGTTCATGAAGACAAAAATCTAAAGGTCTCTAAAAATGTGGTAATAGTTCTACAAAGAAATAATAAAAAAACAAACCTAGATTTTAATGATTTAAAGATTGGCGATATAGCAGGCTTGATAGTTGATACAAAGAATGAGGTTAGGGGCATAGTAATTAGTATCTAAAGTAAAAATGGGAGCATTTCAGAATGACGAATTTCTGCGCTATTTGAAATTCATTCATTCTGAAACATCCCAAGGTTGAACTCACTATACAAGTTACGAAAAATCTATTACATTGTGGAAATCTTTATCGTATTATATATAGATACTTTTACGAGAAAACCCCTCTATATTTCTAAGAATATATATCTGAAAACTCTACATTTATTCTTTCAACTAAACTTGATGAGTAATCATTATAATTACATTTCAAATCCTTCTCATTAACCAGTCTGACAGGGAGTTCAATAAAAAGCTGTGTTCCCTCTCCAAACTGGCTTTCAGCCCATATTCGACCATTATGTAATTCGACAAAGGATTTGACTAGTGATAACCCTATCCCACTTCCTTCCTTTTCTCTACTCAATGATGAATCTATCTGTTCAAATCTTTCAAAGATAGTCTTAAGTTTCTCTTCCGGGATTCCTATTCCAGTATCCATAACTGAAATAATGATTTTGTCGCTAAGGTCATAGACATTTACATCTATATGCCCTCCATTTTCTGTGTACTTTATAGAATTAGAAAGTAGATTTAACATTATCCTTTCAATTTTATCTACATCACATGAAATAATTTTTTCTTCTACTTCAGTATCAAATATTAGTCTCACACCTTTGTTTTTCCCAAAATCTGCAACAGATAGGGTTATATCTTCGATTATATGTATTATGTCATGATTGCAAAACTTAGCCTCAAGAAATTTACTATCTGCTTTATTTATGTCAATTAAATTATTGATTAATCTCAATAATCTATAACAATTTTGCTTCATAACACTTATATATTTGTATATGCTTATGCAGTCTTTTTCCACTTCGATATTTTGTTTCAAATTTTCTAATAATTGTATACTTCCTAAAATAACATTTAAAGGAGTCTTAAATTCATGGGAAATATTTGAGAAGAATTCTGTTCGTTGTTTATCCAACTCAATAGCTTTTTCTAGCAGTCTTCTATTATCTCTTAGTGTCTCACTTAGCATTCTTTCCCACTTTTTTCTTTCAGTTATATCTCGGATAACACTTAGAATAGCACAGTTTCCATTAAATTTAATAGATGTTGATACCACTTCTACATCTATTATCTGTCCATCAGCTCTAATACATTTCTGCTCAAGGGTTGGAGCACTATTTTTTTCCTTACGCATTATATTTCCACGTTTCATAGAGATTTTTTGGTAGTCGGGATGAGTAATTTCCTCATCATGTTTTCCAATTAGTTCCTCTTTATTGTTGTAGCCGAATAATTTCGCACCGGCTTCATTAGAAAATACTATCTTGCCATTATATTTAACATGAACTGCATCAGGCAATAGCTCTACAAGTTTTCTATAACGTTCTTCAGTTTCCTCATATATCATTTCTACTATATCAATTACTTTTTTTCTTTCAATGATGTTGTGTGCCGTTGCAACTATAACTCTTTTTTCATTTAGATCAAAAAGATAGTTGCTAATTTCAATGGCGTATTTTTCACCTGTTTTGCTTGTATATATTATTTCGGCGTTTATCTTCCCTTCACACAACAGATTTTTAAGTACCTCTTCAATCTCCCTCTCATCTATTCCATCAATTTCATAGGGAGTCATCTTTAAAAACTCCTCTTTTGAGTAGTTTAGCTTTCTAGATATTATGTCATCCACTTCTAAAAAACGCCCTAAGGTCCCATCCTTTTCCAGCTCTACCATGGCAATAAAATTTTTAACACTATGGAAAAATTGTTTGAAAGTGCTTAAATTTCCTTTACAATTTATGGCTACATCATCTACCTTACGTTTCAATAGTTCTTTTTCAGTTGAATCATCTATTTCTATCACCCTATATATCCCCCTTGATAATAATCTGCATATACTTAATTTTTATAAATTTCTACATATATTTGAGAGTTCCTTCCTAATAAATTGTCATATTTTGTCGTTTTACTATATATTTCGTTAGCCTACATAGACCTGCCATCTCTCTCTCCTAGTTTTCATGAATTTTATCCATAAAAAAATCCCCCCACAAATGGCGGAGGGAGATGATTAATTGAATGAATTTAATTTTTTTAGCGTATCTACAACTTCCCAGCCTGTAATTTCTTCCTTGGGCTTAAAATATCCATCTTTACACTGCAGTACTCCATTATCCAGAAGTATTTGGATTATCCTCTTATTTTCAGCTTTATCTAGATCTAGTATTTCTTTGTTTCCATCTGTGCCCTTATAATCTCCCATTACAAATATGATCTTTGCAAATTCGTCTCTTGTTAGAGTCCTATCTGGATAGAAATATTCTTTATCTCCATCTTTAAATCCATTCATATAACCAGACATAACAGCAGACTCAACATAATCAAAGTATACATCAGTATATTTTACATCTTGAAAAAATCCATAGGTATGGCCTTTATGAGAGCTATTATAGTATTTTGAGCTTGGTACATATATCTCTTTATGTTTAAACATCACAACTATTTCTGCCATTTCTCTCCTAGTTACTTTATTCTCTGTACCATACCCTTCTATATCATCAATAATATCGGGATACATCATCCGAGCTATTTCCCTTACCCCTTTATAATACCTAAAGGTAGGACTTGAAATCATTTTTTGATTTATAACATAGACCTTATCATTTTGAACAGCCTTGAGTGTATCAAAGCCAGGTCTAATAACGATTGAGTGGTAATTACCTCCGGCATTCATGACTCCTCTTTGGGATACAAAAACATCTATTTTTTCTGCATTTTCTAATAATTTTTCTATCCCATATGGAGCTATTGAGCTCCCATCCTTAATCGGTTTTACATCACTGGCTATGTTTATTCCACCAGCATATTCTATGGCTTTAGCTGGCATCGAGTCAGTAGTTACAGTCTTGTATCCATTTTCTGATGATTCGAAGTAAACAGTCATTTTGGGGTCAATATCTTTAGTCGTTTTGTTTATAGCCTTAATCTCATTGTGAAATTTAGTCAGTAATTCCTTAGCAGTTTCAACTTTTCCTGTCAAGCTTCCTAATTTCATAATATAGCCGTCAAATTCCTCAAACTTCTCTGGATAGAGTGATACCACAGGTATTCCCGCCCTTTTCAATGTTTCTACAAAGTCTGGAACCTTTCTATTTATGAATGGTCTTACTAATACTAAATCAGGCTCGGCAGCAATAATCTTTTCCGGATCAGATTTATAATCGTAAACATCCTTTTTAAGGGCATCCACTGGATATATGTCAGATTTACCTACTCCTATAATTTCATTCTCAAGCCCAAGAGTAAATAGGTTTTCTGTATGGGCTGAATATAACGAGATAATTCTTTTACATGGCTGTTTAAACTTTATTTCTTCACCCATATCATCAATAAGGCTTATTGCATATTCTTCACTTTGAACCTCTTGTTTATTGCTTGATGCAGCTTCGCCTTTATCATTTGTACATCCGGCTAAGGATACGATCAATGCTAAGATAGAAATAAATATGATTGCTTTCTTATACAACACTTTCTTTTTCTCCCCTTTCTGTAGCGCAATGTCTAAAATATTCATTGTAATATGTCACAATATATTTTGACTTTAAGAAGTAATATTCAATGCTTAAAAGGGGCTGTCTCATAAAAGTCTCTTATGAGTTCAGCCCCAGGGTGTATCAGATTTTAGTGTGCTTCTCCTGCCATAGCGGTCTTTAAGTGTTCTATATATATCTCTTGTATCTTAGGAAATTCACCTAATCCGCGAAGAATTGTTTCAACTTCATAGCCCTTTCCTTTAAGGATCATTTTCCAAGAATCCTCTTCATCTCCTGCCATATCATTCTGTGCATGGTCACCGGCAACAAGCATTAATGGCATAAGTGTTACTTTTTCGATATTGTTCTTTTCAAGACGTTTGATAACGGTATCTATAGTAGGAAAGCCTTCAACAGTTCCAACAAATACATTATTTTGACCTTCATCTTCAAATATATAATCTAGGCATGCATATGCTGCATTGGCATCATGATGAGTACCATGTCCCATAAATACAACAGCTTCTTTCTCTGATCTTTCTGGCATCTCTTCGGCTAAGGCCTGAACTACCTTTTTATAATCGTCTACATTAGTTAATAATGGTCTGCCAAGTACTAGTTTATCAAATTCTTCTTTAAATTCACTGGCTTCTGCAACTACATCGTCATACTCAGCGCCGTTTATTACATGTAAAGGTTGAATATATACCTCTGAGAATCCTTCATTTCTTAGTTTCGTCAAAGCCTCTGTTGGATTATCAACTAAGATATTATCTCTTTCCTTTAACTTCTTTATAATTATTTGTGAAGTAAATGCTCTTCTAACATCATATTCTGGAAAAGCATTTGTAATTTTCTCTTCACAAGCTTCAATTGTAACCTTTCTTGTGTCAGCATAGCTTGTTCCAAAGCTAACAACAATAATTGCTTTTTTATTTGGGTCTCTTTCCACTTTTTTATCACCTGCTACTTTCTTTTCTTGTTCTTCTATATTTGTCGTTGGTGCAGCTTCAGTTTTAGATGCACACCCAACAAGAGTGCCAATTGCTAATACAGCACATAAAAGCAAAACCATAATTTTTTTCATTTACTTTCCTCCTAATTTTTTTTACACTTTAACAAAAAAACCTTTATTGTCAACCTTCTCTACTTCAATGTTAAAAATATCAAAGATAAAGTCTTCAGTAATGAAATCATCAGGCTTACCAAATCCATGAAGTCTACCTTGCTTCAAGGCGCATACCTCATCACTAAAGTTATAGGCTATATTTATGTCATGCATGACGGAAATAACAGTTAAGCCTTCTTCCTTAACAAGCTTTTTAATAAGTTTTATTGCGTTGATTTTGTAGGATATATCCATAGCAGAAAAGGCTTCATCTAAAAAAAGTACCCTAGGACTTTGAGCTAAAGCTCGAGCTAAAATAATTCTTTGGAATTCTCCTCCACTGATTTCAGTGATCAATGAGTTTGCAAACTTCAAGGTATTTGTTTTCTTCATAACATCAATAACTAACGCTAAGTCCTCTTCACTTAGAGAGTTCAATCTATTTTTATATGGACTTCTGCCCATCATCACAACTTCCATACATGTAAATGGAAAGTCTATCCCATTTTTCTGACTGATAATAGAAAAATTTCTAGACTTTTCAGTCACTTTATAACTTGGTAAATCTCTATCTAAATATCTAATACTTCCTAAATAATCTATATTCATACCATTTAACAAATTCATCAAGGTAGATTTACCTGATCCATTTTGACCTATTATAGATAGAAATATTCCCTCTTTTATTCCAAAATTTATATCATGCAATATTTTCTTATTTCCATAGCTGAAATGTACATTCTCTATTTTAAACATATACTCCACCTTTAATATGAGTTATATTAGCTTATTTTTCTTTATAAAGATGTAAATGAAAAATGGTCCACCTAATAGCGTTGTTAAAACTCCAACTGGGATCTCAGTCTGAAACATTATTCTTGATATATTATCTGCTAAAACTAAGATAACTCCACCAAGCAATCCTGATAATGGAATAAGCGCTCTATTATCGGATGTAACTGAGAATCTTAGCAAGTGGGGTACAATTAATCCTATAAAACCGATAATACCGCTTACAGAAACACATACCGCTGTTATCATTGCTCCCATTACTAAAAATATCTTTCTCATCTTATCAATATCTACTCCAAGTCCTCTTGCATCCTTTTCACCTAAACAAAGTAAATTTAAGTCATCTGAGTAATAAGTACATACCAAAATAGCAATTAATATAATTGGAAATGCTATCAATACATGGGTCCAGGTTCTTGATGCAAGACTGCCCATCAACCAAAATATAATAGCCGAAACCTGTTCACCAGCAGCATTTTTTAAAAAGCTAATTCCTGCTGAAAGTATGGAACTTACAATAATACCAGCTATAATTAGATTGCCGGAATTTATAATCCCACCCCTATTCGCTATCCTCAACACTAATAATAGTGTTATAAATGCTCCTAAAAAAGCAAACGGGCTTATAGGAATCTGAATACTTGATATAAAAAGATTTATATATATAATGAGGGAAGCTCCAAAGGCGGCCCCAGTTGACACTCCAATAGTATATGGATCAGCTAACGGATTCATTAATAACGATTGAAACACTGTCCCTGCAACAGCAAGTCCTGTTCCAACTATTACTCCAATTAGTATCCTTGGTAATCTTATATCCCAAACAATAGCTACTTTATATGGCTTTATATGACTATACAAAGACTGATTAGCGGTTATTTTTCCAGCTACTATGCTAGTAATATCCTTTATGGAAATATGTGCCTTTCCAAGGCTTATAGATATAAGGGCTATTGATATTAAAGTTAGGAAAAGTACTATGCCTATACTTATGTATTTTCTTCTTTTAAGCTTGACTTGATTTATTAAAATTGAGCTAGCCTGATCCATATAACCTCCTAGATTAAATAGTATGCCCATGTCTTTTTAACTATAAGTTCTAATCAAAACAATAAAACCTCAGGGACATCGAAGCCCTTCGCTCTGATCAGATTTTTCTTGGAGAAATGAGCCCACAAAAAAAGCTAGCCTATCGGCTAGATTTTAATAATGTATTAGTTGGACACATACATCAATAACTTCCCACCGAAGCATTAATTACTCTATTACACAGGCAGGTTTCCTGGCTCATACATCATCCCAATAAATCGCCTTCCTATTATTATAGTGGCATATTGATTTATTAGTAGTACTTACAGTAGCGGGGGCTGCGTTGGTTTTGCACCAAACTTCCCTTTTACCCTTGTAAAACAAGGCACCCATGTATAATTAAATATATTAAATTGACCATATCTTATTCGATTTTATTGTAACACAATTAACATATATAAACAATAGTATATTTTAAATTTACAAATATATAAATTACGAAAAATCTATTACATTCCGAATACTTACCATCCCCAAAATCGTCAGCTGTCAGATCTCCAGATTGTGAGATGCTTATCGTATTATATATAGTTTATTTATAACTGATTTATATAAATGCACGACTCAGAAATTCAGCTTATACAATAGGAACGGTTACAAACCCTTGAGGCTGTTGAATTTGTCAACAATCTGATCAATTACAAACCGTTCCCTAAAATTTATGCAAAGGTTTCTTCTATAAATGCTTCAATTTCTTTAGCGCTATCTAGACTCATTACTTTATTTGCAAACTGTTTCATTTCTTCGTATTTTAATGATTTAATTAATTTTCTTGCTGGAAGTATTGATATTGGGCTCATGCTGAATTCATCTAATCCTAGTCCAAGTAAAATAGGTATTATTCTTTTATCCCCTGCCATTTCTCCGCACATGCCAACCCAAATGCCTTCTTTATGTCCATTGTCAATTACCATCTTTATAAGCCTTAAGACAGCTGGATTAAATGGATTATACAGATGGTGAATCTTTTCATTCATTCTATCTACTGCTGTAGTATATTGAATTAAATCGTTAGTTCCTATACTGAAAAAATCTACATGTTTTGCTAAAATATCACTGGCAATTGCAGCAGAAGGGACTTCAATCATCATTCCTACTTCTATATCATGACAAAAATCTATCCCCTCTTTAGTTAAGTCTTCCTTTACTCCATCAAGTACTTTCTTCGCTTCCAATAACTCTTCTAAACTGGAAATCATAGGAAACATAATCTTTAGATTTCCATATATACTAGCTCTGAGCAATGCCCTTAGTTGAGTCTTAAATATATCTTGTCTATCTAGGCACAGTCTTATAGCTCTATATCCTAAGAACGGGTTCATCTCTTCATCGAATTTCAAGTATGAAAGTTCTTTGTCTCCACCTATGTCTAAGGTTCTTATTACCGCAGGCTTCGGCTTAATCGATTCTAGTACTTCTTTATATGCATTAAACTGTTCTTCCTCAGTTGGTAGAGCATCTCTATCCATATATATAAACTCTGTTCTGTAGAGGCCTACTCCCTCTCCATCATTTCTTTGAAGCCCTTTTACATCCTTTGGTGTACCGATATTTCCAGCTAATTCTACTTTTCTTTCATCCATTGTTACGCTAGATTGTCCCTTTAATGATTCTAATTCTTTCTTTTCTTTTTCATATTTTTCTTTTAAATCTTTATAATAATTGATATCTTCATCCCCAGGATTAATTAGAACTTCGCCCATTTCTCCGTTAAATATTACAAAGTCTCCATTCTTTAATATCTCAGTAACAGTCTTCAATCCAACAACGGCAGGTATCTCTAGGGATCTAGCCATTATAGCAGTATGAGATGTTCTTCCTCCAATGTTTGTAAGAAAACCTAATACTTTTTCTTTATCCATAGTCGCTGTCTCAGATGGAGTTAGGTCATTTGAGACTAATATAACCTCTTCATCCAAAATCGATAAATCTACTACTTTGATACCTAGCAGATTTCTAAGTACTCTATCGGACACATCTCTAATGTCTGCAGCTCTTTCCCTCATATAATCGTTGTCCATAGATTCAAAAATAGATATAAACTGATCTATTATTTCTTTAAAGCTATATTCTGCATTTAACCCTTCTGATTCAATTTTGTTTGTGGTATTTGCAATTAATTCTGGATCCTCTAAGACCAATAAATGCGCATCAAAGATAGCAGCCTTTTCTGCTCCAAATTCTTTCATCGCTTTGTCTCTAATCTTTGATAATTCTAATTTTGATTTGCCAATTGCCTCAGAAAATCTATTCTTCTCATTTTCTGCACTTTCTATCTGTTTTTTCTCAACAACTAATTCTTCATTTTGTATTACTAGAACCTTTCCCAATGCTATTCCTGGAGATGCGCCTGTACCCTTCATCATAATTCCCCCTTTTTATCTATGCCTCGCCAAACTTTGATTCAATAAGTTTAACTAAAGTTTCCATAGCCTCTTCTTCATCTGTACCGTTAACTATGATTTTTATTTCATCACCTTTTTTAAGACCTAAACTCAATATGTTCATGATAGATTTTGCATTTAATGATGAACCTTTGATTTCAATATTAATTCCCGAGTTGAACTGCGATGCTGTTTTGACGAAAATAGCAGCAGGCCTTGCATGTAATCCACTTTCATTTGATATTTTGATTATTTTTTCCATTTCTATTTCCTCCTTATATTTTTTATATATTTTTGTTACTTTCCTCATTTAATTCTTATTATATCCTTTTGTCCAGCCTTTACATCTACCCCTGCCTTAAATAATACTGTTTCTCCTTCTGATAAATTTGTAAATATAATTGGTGTAATAATAGAAGGTGCTTCATCCTTTACTTTATTTAGATCTACACGAAGTATTGGTTGCCCAACCTTTATCGATTCACCCTGTTTGACAAGGATTTCAAAACCTTCGCCTTCAAGCTTTACTGTATCAACACCAAAGTGAATTAGAATCTCTCGATTATTATCTGCAACAATGCCTATAGCATGTTTAGTTGGGAATACTGTTGCTATCTTACCATTTACAGGTGATACAACCTCTCCTTTTTTAGGCTCTATGGCAAATCCATCACCCATCATTTTACTTGAAAACACCTGATCTGGCACGTCTTTTAGATCTAAGAGCTTTCCACTTAATGGAGAAACAAACGCATCTTCACCCATAACTACATTACTTGTTATTCTTGTTTCTTCTACTTCAATAGTTGTCTTCCCTGCCATTACATCTTCAATTTGTGTCTTTAACTGATCTGATTTCGGTCCAAATATAGCCTGTATATTGTTCCCAACTTCTAAGACACCTGCAGCTCCCAGAGCCTTAATACGTTCTTTATCTACCTTCTTTATATCATTTACACTTACACGCAATCGAGTTATACACGCATCTAAGTTTTTAATATTTCCATTTCCACCTAGTGCTTCTAGTACATTTACCGCGAGATCTCCTGCTTGAACATCTACATTAGCATCTGTTTCATTATCTTCACGACCTGGTGTTTTAATATTCCATTTTCTGATTGCAAATCCAAAACCAAAGTAATAAATAGCGAAGAATAGTATTCCTACTGGAATCACTAAATACCACGCAGTTCTATTGGGTAATACTCCGAATAGTAAATAGTCAATAATTCCACCAGAGAAAGTCATACCAATCTTAATATTTAAAATATGCATCGTCATGAATGACAACCCTGCAAATAATGCATGTACTGCAAATAGCACTGGTGCTACGAATAAAAATGTAAATTCAATTGGTTCAGTAATACCCGTTAAAAATGATGTAAGAGCTGCTGACGCCATAATCCCTGCAACCATTTTTTTCTTTTCTGGTTTTGCTTCTTTATACATTGCTAGTGCTGCTCCTGGTAAACCAAACATCATGAATGGAAATTTACCTGTCATAAATGTACCTGCGGTAAAAGGTACATTATCTATTAATTGTTTGAAGAAAATTGCTTGATCTCCTCTAACTAATTCACCAGCTTTTGTTGTATATTCACCAAATTCAAACCAAAATGGTGAGTAGAAAATATGATGAAGTCCAAATGGTATCAATGAACGCTCGATAACACCAAATACAAAAGCGGCTAAAGTTTTATTTGTATCAATCATACTACGTGAAAATGTATCTAATGCGCCTTGAATCAGGGGCCATACAAAAATCATGGCAAGTCCCAAAATAATTGATGACGCTGCTGTAATAATTGGAACAAATCTTTTTCCTGCAAAGAATCCTAGGTATGGCGGTAATTCAATATTATAATATTTTTTATAAAGACTGGCTGCCATAATACCTACGATAACACCACCAAACACTCCTGTTTGAAGGGTTGGAATTCCTAATATTTCCGTAAACGCACGAGTATTTTCAACGATTTCCGGTCTCATCGCTTGAGCTAAAACACCCATTGTAACATTCATGATTAAATATCCAATTGTTGCAGCTATTCCTGCTACGCCTTCTCCTCCAGCTAATCCTACAGCTACGCCTATTGCAAATAGTAATGGAAGATTTCCAAATACTATACCACCAGTTTGTTGCATAAGACTAGCCATTAATTGAAATCCCGATCCACTTAATGCGGGGATTTTTTCTAGCAAAAATGGATTTTGTATTGTAGCACCAAGTGCTAACAATATCCCAGCAGCCGGTAATAATGCCACTGGCAACATTAATGCCTTTCCAACTTGTTGTAAAACTCCAAATACTCTTTTAAACATTTATACCTCTCCTTTTCTTTTTTTAGGTAAATAAAAAGGCATGAGCAAAAGAGTGAAATAACTACAGTTATTATTTCACAAAAATCTTTTACTCATGCCTGATCGAATCAGTAACATGTAAAATCATATTTACTTTTATTAGCATTTGTAAAATTGCTATTATATCATATAGCAACTTTCCTATCTATTATATATGCATTTTATCATAAAACGTTTTCTTAATCAATAATTTTTTAGCTCCCCTTGATATTTTTCTACACTTTTCGACATATGGCTAAGAATTCATTTTATGTAGGTGTATTGCAATATACCCAATTTCACCTTCAGGGATCTTGGTCTTTAATGTATTTTCTATAATTTTTACTATATAGTATGCTATATTAAATTCATTTTTAAGATCTTCCTCTAACTTATGCAAAAACTTGTTTTCATAAAACTTTTCACTATAAGCCCTATCTATTACTCCCATTAAGTGCATAACAAATCTTCTACAAAGAAAAGAATTTTTCTCTAATTTAATTTCTAATTTCTTTTCTACCAAGTTCAATATTTCGCTTATCATCCTTGAATGCTCTAAAGCCTCATTCTTACTTTTATCTTTTCTAGCTCCATAAATATGTAAAGTGAGAAATCCAATTTCTGCTTCAGGAATATTAATCTTTAAATCTTCCTCTAATACCAATACTGCTTTTTTAGCCAATTCATATTCATCAGGATATAGAAGTTCTATTTCAAACAAGAAAGGATTTACAATCTCAATTCCTTCTTTCAGTCTTTTTATGGCAAAATTTATATGATCAATTAGTGCAACATAGGCATGATTTTCTACTGCTTCTTCCATTTTTGCCTTAAGTATTTCAATTATTTTCTGAGTTGTTTCTATTATTTGAGGGTCTACTGTTGTTATAAAGCTTTCATATTCATCTTCATTTAGTCCTTTTAAAGCTATGAATTTTTCTTCTATGTTGTCAAATTTCTTAAGTACAGTATGTTTTTTTCTACCAAACCCGATCCCTTTGCCGACAAGAATATAGTTTTTATTATTTCTTTGTACTAGCAAAACATTGTTGTTTAAAACTTTCTTTATTAAATATCCTTCCATAAAACTCCCCCAATTGGCTTTATCAAATTGTAAGACTCTTACTATGTTTATATTTTTCAAAAATGCAATTTCAACTATGAATATTATGCAATTTACTTAATTGTTTGTCAATAAAAATATTCTACATTCATAATAGTTCTACCCATTATGAATTTGAATTATTTTATCTTACCAAAAAAGAGAGGTGTCTCAGAATTAGGAATTTCTGAAACACCTCAGGACTGAACTCATACGATACCTTTGTAAGACAGCCGCTTTATATTCATTTTATAAAACTTTTTTCAAAAACTGACCTGTATAAGATCCTTCTACGGCGGCAACTTCTTCTGGCGTACCTGTTGCAACTATAGCTCCGCCTCTATCTCCACCTTCAGGTCCTAAATCAATAATATGGTCACAGGACTTTATAACATCAAGGTTATGCTCTATAACTACTACAGTATTTCCACCTTCAACAAGACGTATTAATAGACCTATTAATCTCTCTACATCTGCCATATGCAGACCAGTAGTAGGCTCATCTAGTATATAAAAGGTCTTTCCAGTACTTCTCTTGCTAAGTTCAGTAGCCAATTTAATTCTTTGGGCTTCTCCACCGGAAAGCTGCGTTGATGGTTGTCCTAGTCTTATATAACCCAAGCCAACATCGTTTAGAGTTTCTAGTTTCCTCTTTATTTTAGGAATGTTTTCAAAAAAATCTAGTGACTCTTCAACTGTCATGTTAAGTACGTCAGATATAGTTTTGCCTTTATACTTTACTTCTAGGGTTTCTCTATTATATCTTTTGCCTTTACAAACATCACATTGAACGTATACGTCGGGTAAAAAGTGCATTTCAATCTTAAGTATGCCATCGCCCTTACATGCTTCACACCTACCGCCTTTTACATTAAAGCTAAATCTACCTTTTTGATATCCACGTACCTTCGCCTCTGGTACCTGCGCAAACAAGTCCCTTATATGATCGAATACACCTGTATAGGTAGCAGGGTTTGATCTAGGTGTTCTACCTATTGGAGATTGGTCTATCTCAATAACCTTATCAATATGCTCAATCCCCTTGATACTCTTATGACTACCAGGTTTCTTTTTAGCTCTATGAAGCTCCATTGCTATCTTTTTATATAGTATTTCATTAATAAGAGTACTTTTACCAGATCCCGAAACGCCTGTAACACATGTAAATACGCCGAGTGGAAATTCAGCACTTATTCTTTTAAGATTATTTTCTCTCGCTCCAATTACTTTAATAGCTTTCCCATTAGGAACTCTTCTATTATCAGGTATTTTAATTCCTTTTCTACCACTCAAATATTGTCCAGTTATAGAGTTCTCATTGCTCTTAATTTCTTCAACAGTACCTTCAGCCATTATATATCCACCGTGTTCTCCTGCACCTGGACCTATATCTATAACATAATCAGAAGCATAAATTGTGTCCTCATCATGCTCAACTACAATCAAGGTATTCCCTATATCTGTAAGGTTCCTCAAGGTTTTAAGTAATCTTTCATTGTCCTTTTGATGAAGCCCTATGCTTGGCTCGTCTAATATATAAAGCACTCCAACAAGGCCAGAGCCGATCTGCGTGGCAAGTCTTATTCTTTGAGATTCACCACCGGAAAGAGTACCTGCTGAACGAGATAATGTTAAATAGTCCAGTCCAACATCAACTAAAAAGTTAAGTCTTCCCTGTATTTCCTTTAATATTTGCTCAGATATGATTTGATTTTTTTCATTAAGCTCTAAACCACAGAAAAACTCTACTGCCTTTCTAACCGATAACTCTGTCACATCAGAAATATTTCTATTTCCTACGGTTACGGCTAAGGATTCATCACTAAGCCTTGCGCCTTTACATGTTCCACAGGCATTAAGACTCATATATTCTTCAATTTTATTTCTAATGTAGTCGGAATTTGTCTCCCTATATCTTCTTTCCAAATTCTTAATTATACCTTCAAAGGGAGCCTTATATTTTCTAGTACCGTATTTACTCTCATAGCTAAACTGAATTGTTCTCTCTTTAGTACCATATAAAAGTTCATCAATAAAATTTTCCGTGAGATCATTAATAGTCGCTCCAAGATCTACCTTATGATCCTTAGCTAGAGCTTCTACCATTTGTTGGTAATAAGTACCTTCTCCACTATTTGCTATCGGGGCGATTGCTCCTTCTTTTATAGACAAAGCTTTATTAGGTACTACTAGCTCGGGGTCCACCTTGAGAAGATGTCCTATACCCTTACAGGATGGGCATGCTCCATAAGGACTATTAAATGAGAACATTCTCGGTTCAAGCTCTCCAATACCTATTCCATGCTCTGGGCAAGAGAATTTTGTATTAAAGAGCATATCTTCACCATCAATAATATTAATAATTAATAGCCCATCAGAAAGTTTAAGGGCAGTCTCTAAAGAATCAGCAAGTCTTTTCTCTATACCCTCTTTAATAACCAATCTATCAATTACGACTTCAATAGTATGTTTTTTATTCTTCTCTAGTTCAATTTCTTCGAATACTTCTCTAAGCTCACCATCTACTCTGATTCTAACATAGCCGTCCTTCTTTATTCTTTCTAACTCTTTCTTATGTTCACCCTTTTTCCCTCTAATTACAGGTGATAGAATTTGAATTTTAGTTCGTTCCTCTAATTCCAATACTTTATCAACAATCTGGTCTACAGTCTGTTGGGATATTTCTACTCCACATTTTGGACAATGTGGGGTACCTATTCTAGCATAAAGTAATCTTAGGTAATCATAGATTTCAGTTACAGTCCCTACTGTTGATCGTGGGTTTTTACTTGTAGTCTTTTGGTCTATTGATATTGCAGGGGATAACCCTTCAATATATTCTACATCTGGCTTCTCCATCTGCCCTAAGAACTGTCTAGCATAGGCCGATAAACTCTCAACATATCGCCTTTGCCCTTCAGCATATATAGTATCAAATGCAAGAGATGATTTTCCAGAACCACTAAGACCTGTAACTACTACTAGCTTTTCCCTTGGAATTCTTACATCAATATTTTTTAGATTATGTTCTTTGGCACCCCTAACATATATATGATTTTTAGACATTGCTCACACCTCACAAATTCTCAGTATATAAATATTTTTTTAATTTCTTGCTAGATATTATCCAGTTGTTCCTTAAGCTCTGAAACTTTATCCCTAAGCTCCGCAGCCCTTTCAAATTGTAAATCGACTGCAGCCTGTCTCATTTCACCTTCAAGATCATAAATAAGCTTAAGTAACTCATCTTTACTTAACTTCTCATCCTTATTAACACCATATTTTGCTTCTTCTTCAGCAACCATAGTTGCTTCTATTACGTTTCTTACCTCTTTTTTAATAGTCATCGGAGTAATTTCATGCTCTTCATTATAAGCTTCTTGTATAGTTCTTCTTCTACTAGTTTCATCCATTGCATACTTCATTGACTTAGTAATCCTATCAGCATACATTATAACCTTACCTTCAACGTTTCTGGCGGCTCTACCAATTGTCTGAACAAGAGACGTTTCAGAACGTAAGAAACCTTCCTTATCGGCATCTAAAATCGCAACTAATGTAACTTCCGGCAAATCGAGCCCCTCTCTTAATAGGTTTATACCCACAAGAACGTCAAATTTACCAAGCCTTAAGTCTCTAATAATTTCCATTCTTTCAAGTGTAGCTATATCGGAATGCATATATTTTACTTTTATTCCTACCTCTTTTAAATAGTCCGTCAAATTTTCTGACATCTTCTTTGTTAAGGTAGTTACTAAAATCCTTTGTTTCTTTTCTGCCCGCTTGTTTATTTCACCTATTAAGTCATCTATCTGTCCTTCAACCGGTCTGACCTCTATATGAGGGTCAATCAAGCCAGTAGGCCTAATTATTTGTTCAACTATTTTTTTACTATGCTCTTTTTCATAAGGCCCCGGTGTGGCACTAGCATAAACAGCTTGATTCACCATACTCTCAAATTCTTTAAAATTAAGGGGTCTATTATCATAGGCTGATGGTAACCTGAATCCATACTCTATCAAATTTTCTTTCCTAGAACGATCGCCACCATACATAGCCCTAACTTGGGGTATAGTAACATGGGACTCATCTATTACTAACAAGAAATCATCAGGAAAATAATCTATTAAGGTATATGGTCTACTACCTGCCTTCCTTCCTGATATATATCTTGAATAATTTTCTATCCCTTGGCAAAATCCAACTTCTCTCAGCATTTCAATATCATATTTTGTACGTTGATATATTCTTTGAGCCTCAATAAGTTTTCCTTGATCCTTAAAATCCGTGACTCTCTTCTCCAATTCACTTTCAATATGTACAATTGCTCTTTCCAGCTTTTCTTTTTCAGTTACATAGTGGGATGCTGGAAAGATACCAATGTGTTTTCTTAGTCCTACAATCTCACCAGTTAATGCATTTACTTCTGTAATTCTATCTATTTCGTCACCAAACAATTCCACTCGTATGGCATTTTCCGAGGATGAAACAGGAAATATTTCTATTATATCTCCCCGGACTCTAAAGGTACCTCTAGTAAAGTTTATATCATTTCTCATATATTGTATATCCACAAGTTTTTCCAGAATTTCGTCCCTACTTTTTGTCATTCCAGGTCTAAGGGATACACATAAGTTTTTATAATCTATCGGATCACCAAGTCCATATATACATGACACACTTGCTACTATTATCACATCTCTTCTTTCAAATAAGGACATTGTAGCGGAGTGGCGGAGTTTGTCTATTTCATCATTAATGGATGCATCTTTTTCTATAAAGGTATCACTATGAACCATATATGCTTCAGGTTGATAGTAATCATAATAGCTCACGAAAAATTCCACAGCATTATCCGGGAAAAATCCTTTAAACTCAGCACATAATTGAGCCGCTAATGTCTTATTATGTGCTATCACCAGTGTTGGCTTCTGTACTTTTTCAATAATATTTGCAACTGTAAATGTTTTACCTGAACCCGTAACCCCAAGTAATGTCTGATGCTTTAAATCTTCATTAATACCCTTAGTCAGTTCCGCTATTGCTTTAGGTTGATCACCAGTAGGTTTATAATTTGAAACAATCTTAAAATCATTCATAAAAAACACCTCACATAATGGAAGTTGAAAGTTTTCTACTATTTTCCGTAAACAAACATTAGTTCGTATCTTCGAGTAAATTATATACTTCTTTTTATCCCAAGTCAAATAAATTATCCTAGTTCTTTAAAATTTAATAACAAAACTATGTTTAACTGCATATTATGTAATTATCAGCTTTATACTTTTGCCCGTTAGCTTTAACGCGGATTTAAACTTTTTAAAAATATATTGTGCGGAAGGTGAAAAAAATGATTTATGAAAATAATATTCCATACTTCAGGTCATTTGTTCACGGAATTAATATTAAGATTCCCTTACCAAATGGTAAATATGTTCCTGAAATCAATTTTGACAATGCTGCTACTACCCCGCCTTTGAAGTCTGTCCTATATGAAGTTCTAGCTTTCGCTCCAATGTACTCGTCTATACATAGGGGTACAGGATTTAAATCCCGATACTCCTCAATGCTCTATGAAAAATCTAGAGAGTTGGTTTCAAAATTTGTAGGTGCTGACCCTAATAAAGACGTAGTAATCTTTGTTAAAAACACTACTGAAGCTATTAATAAGTTGTCCTATAGATTAGAAAAAAAAGGAAGAAGAAATATAATACTATCGACTGGCATGGAACATCATTCTAATGATTTACCGTGGAGAAATAGGTTTAGAGTAGACTATATTGATATAGATAAAAAAGGCCGTATCTCTTTACAGGATTTAGAGTATAAATTGAGGAAGTATGGTAACAGTGTAAGATTAGTAACCATAACAGGAGCTTCAAATGTAACTGGCTACTTAAACCCTATAAATAAGATTGCAGAGTTGGTTCATAGATATGGCTCGGAAATTTTAGTAGATGGTGCTCAATTAGTTGCCCATACTCCTGTAAACATGAAACCACATGGTTCTAAACAACATATAGATTACCTTGTATTTTCTGCTCATAAAATGTATGCGCCCTTTGGTACTGGTGTGTTAATCGGTCCAAAGTCATCTTTTGAAAATGGTCCACCGGACTATACAGGAGGTGGTACTGTAGATATTGTCACCCATGACTATGTAAAATGGGCAGAACCTCCCCATAAGGAAGAAGCTGGTTCTCCAAATATAATTGGGGTCATAGCTTTGTCTGCAGCTATAAAAGCTCTAATGTCACTCGGGATAGATAACATCCACAGACATGAAAAAAATCTAACCAAATATGCCATTGAAGGACTGAAGTCAGTACCAGACATTGAACTTTACGGCGATACTGAGAAATATGATGATAGAGTTGGTATAATCACTTTTAATATAAAGGGAATACATCATGAAACCTTGGCTAATATACTTTCCTTTGAGGCTGGTATAGCTGTTAGAAATGGTTGTTTCTGCGCACATCCATATCTTCATAACCTCTTAGATGTTAGTGAAGATGTTATCGACCAGCGTATCAAAGATCCTAGCTTACCTCATCCAGGGATGGTAAGAATCAGTTTTGGAATGTATAACAATGCAAATGAAGTCAATACACTTATTAACGCCCTGAAAAACGTATCAGCAAACAAGAAATACTTTTTAAAAAAATATGCTCACTTGAATAATGAAAAACGGATTATTAGTTAAAGTTTCTAAGTTTTATAGTTATAGCATAGTCGATCTGACCTGTTTAGAATCATCTAAACAGGTTTTTTTGATTTCGAGTTCTTCAATAAATTAACATCCCTTGTAAAAAAACTTCTCGTTTCCTTGTGTATCTATATATAAGTTACGAAAAATCTATTACATGATATATAGTAACGTATTTTATCTCATTTATTTTCATATTTCAACTTTTTTAGGAAAAAATAATCTAAGAATACATGTAAGAGGAGGATTGATAAAATTGCCCAAAAAAATGAGTATGATATTATTCAGTGGCGATTACGATAAAGCACTAGCATCATTAATCTTAGCAAATTCGGCTAAGGAGCTAGATATGGATGTTAGTATGTTCTTCGGCTTCTGGGGTCTTTTCCTATTAAGGGATCCACAGAAAATATCTTCCGAAGATAAAACTACCTATGAAAAAATGTTTGCTATGATTTCACCTAAGGGACCTGAGGATTTGCCACTATCCAAAATGAATTTCAGTGGACTAGGAAAAGTACTTTTGAAGGAAATGATGAAGGATGATGAAGCTCCTCCATTAGAAGCCTTCCTAAAAGGAGCTAGAAAAAAAGGAGTGAAGTTCTACGGCTGCAAGCTATCAATGGAAGTCATGGGATTGAAAAAGGATGAGCTGATTCCTGAGATAGAAGTGATAGATGCTAAGGGATATATTCAGGACGCTACTGAGTCAGATATACAGTTGTTTATTTAAAAGGGGGTGTCTCAGAATGACGAATTTCTGTGTTATTTGAAATTTCATCGACTTGGCACGTACATCAGTACTAGCCAAACCGCTGAAATTTCAAAACCTTGAACTTCATTCATTCTGAAACACCCCGGTGGCTGAACTCATAAGACGGTTTTATGAGACAGCCTATTATTTTATTAACAAAGTGAAAAAAAGCGCCTCGGCGCTTTTTTAAAATTCAACGTTCTTAGCTTCTAACCTTTTATCTACATATCTTTCAAATACGGTCTTTATAAACGCCATTATTGGTACACCCAGGAACATTCCTAGAACACCGAATACTCCTCCACCAATTATTATGGCTACAATTATCCAAAATGGGGATAAGCCCACTTTATCACCCAATATCTTTGGTCCAAGGTATAAACCATCAAATTGCTGCAAGAATATCATGAAAACTAACACCCATAGAGCCTTTATGGGGCTGTAAAAAAGTGTTATTATAACAGCCGGTACTGCACCGATAAATGGTCCAAAATATGGGATCATATTGGTAATTCCAACTATTAAGCTCAATAGTATTTTATACTTAGCCCCTATTATCATTAACCCCACAAAGCATATAGCTCCAATTATACAGGAATCTATGAATTTTCCAACAATAAATCGGGAAAACAATCTATCAAGCTCAACTCCAAAACTAATAAAATTCTTCGCCCGTTCTAGATTTAAGAACGCATATACAGTCCTTTTCATACCTGAAATAAACTTTTCCTTATCCTTTAGGAAGTATATAGATATAATCATGGATAAAATCGCCTTAAACAATGCAGATGTTAAATTTATTACCTGGGATACGGCCGATGACAAAATACCATTTATGTAAACAGACATTTTATCAATAATTTTATCAAGGTTTTCATCTATATAAGGTGTTATTCCATATTTATCTAATAGTTTAAGATTGTCAATCTGCTCAGTTGCCCATTGTTGAGTTTGTTGAATATATTGGGGTAAATTTTTTGCAAGTTCACCAATACTATTTGCAATGCTGGGTGAAATTACAGTTATGAAAAAAGTTATTATTCCTAACACAAGCAAATAAATAATTAGTATACTCCAGCCTCTTTTCAGTCTGAATTCTTTTTCAAGTATTTTCATAAGAGGATTAAGCAAATATGCTATTCCAAATGCCCATATAACAGGGCTAAAAATCGTTAGTAAATTCCTATTCATAAACAGAAAAAAATCAACTCTATTTACAATTTTGTATAGCACAAATGAAATAATTAATAAAGGTATTAGATTGATATATTTGAACTTCCATCTACTGCCCATTCCAGTCCCCCCCTTCTACAGGTTCATATAAATTATAACATAGATTGACACCTTTTCACTTATAAATATCACTTTATTAAAAATTCAGCTAACATAAAAAAAGTACGATTGGAGTTCCAATTTCTAAAAAAGAAAAAGGGGCATCTCAGAATGATGCATTTCTGAAACACCCCAGGTCTGAACTTATAAGATACCTTTATAAGACAGCCCATCTCTATCTTTTAAATATCCGATTAATTAATTTTCCTATTATACTCACATTTTCCCCAGAAGCAATTACAAAGCTTGAGCTTCGTGGAATGATTATTGCACCAATTGAACCAATCCCATTTAATAGATCTCTATACTCTAGTATAACACTGTTCCCTTTTTGATCTATCCCCTCAAGTCTAAGATGAGAAGGAATTTGTCTTAACACATATAGTAGGTCATCCTTTTCATTAATATAATAGTCATTTGCCTTAAGAAGAATATACCCAGGCTTTATCCCCATCTTCTCTCCAATACTGTTCTTTTTTACATCCAGTATTGTGAGCCCTCTATGAAATTTCTTATAAATTGGTTTTCTTCTTTTTTCTTCTCTTTGACTATAAATAATTAATGCTTCATGGGCAACGGGAGCAAATAGCGCTGCAATAAATTTGAAAATATATATGTATGATGATATTGCCGTAAGTATGAGAAGGATTATACTATAGCCTGCAAGTCTTATTGATGATTTCTTACTTTTTTCCCTTGGTGAAGAGGTTATAGCTATATCTCCGTATCCTAGGGCTGCTATAACAACGGTTAATTGTAGACTAATGTTATCTAAAGTCAGGTTAGATGAGATAAATAGAGGCCACCAATCGGGTAAATCTGTAGCTGTAGACCCTTTTAATACCACTAGCAAAACGGCAAATGGGATAGGCCAAAATCTTTGCAAGGTAAATCCTCCAACAGTTCCATATCTATGATGTTCAATAAGAACTGGAGTAGGGTCTTTATATCCATCTATCCATATCAGTATACTCTCAATAAGATGAAGTATTGCAACTAGGGCTATAATGCTAGATACATTAATTTTAGGAAACCCAAATATCAAACTTGAAAGAGAAATAATTCCGCCCGCATATGAAAAGCAAATATATCTTACGTTGATAAGCATTAAAAATATTGCTAATGGTAAAATAAATTGAAAGTCCTTCAGCTCCACTGCAACTCCTAAAGTTGAAACTATTATCGTTCCCAGTAGCCCCCCAACCAATCCGACTCCTAACGATGCAAATACCCTTGCTTTAGCAGAAGTTTTTTCCTTTCCTAAAAGTCTAGCTTCCATTTTAGCTACTTTTCTGTATTGTATATATATCAGTAACAAAACTATCCAAAAAAGCGGATTAATTATTATCTTTAATACAGATTTTAATGATACCGTTATAAGCTCTATCCACCCCATTATTTTATCACCTACCCCTAAGGATATATAAGCCCGGGATTTTTCCCGGGCAATTATTTTATAATCTTAACAGAATACCATAACCATTCTATATTTTCCCTTTAATAATCTCCAACGCCTTTTGTAATTGCACATCCTCTTCATCAGATAAATCAACTTTATTCTTTAACTCTTCAGGCAGTTCAATAACTATATCTGGTTCTATGCCCTTACCATGTATATAATTACCATCAGGCGTGAAATATTGGGAAATAGTAAGTTTAAATCCAGTACCATCTGATAATTCCCTAACCGCTTGAACTAAACCTTTACCAAAGGTAGTGGTTCCGATGATAACTCCTGACTCGGTATCCTTGGTAGCTCCAGTTAATATTTCTGATGCACTGGCACTTCCCTTATTTACTAAGATAACAAAAGGGTAGTCAACCTTTTTTGCATCTGAGTTCAAAAATTCTTCTTTACCATCTCTAGTTTTGGTATATACAACAACCTGTTTACCAAGTAACTGATCAGCTATTTTAACACATTCTCTCAGCGATCCTCCTGGATTATTTCTAAGGTCTATTACCAAACCCTTTATATCCTTTGCTTCTAATTCTTCTAAATGCGTCTTAAAGTCATTGGCTGTTTTATCATCAAACATTGTTAGTCTTATATATCCAATATCATCGCCTATTTTTCTTGATTTGACAGTGTTTAATGTTATTTCTTCTCTCTTAATTGTAATCTTTAATGGTTCTTTTCTATTGGATCTTACTATAGTCAAATCCACTTTCGTTCCAGGCTTTCCCTTCATCATTGAAACTGCTTCATCGAGCTTTGCAGCTGTAACTTCCTTATCATTGACCTTTACTATTTTATCCCCTGTAATAATTCCGGATCTTTCTCCTGGAGTATCTTCAATTGGTGATACAACAGTTATGTATCCGTCTTCACCTGGTGTTACTATAATACCTATACCACCATAGGTTCCCTGGGTGTGAGCTTTAAAACTGGCAAATTGTGATTTAGTCATATATTCAGAATAGGGATCTCCTAAGGAGCTAAAAAGCCCTTTTAAAATACCATCTTCAAATTTATCTTCTTCCGTGCTCAAATAGTAATTATCTTCTATGTAGCTTTGTAAATATAATGCCTTCTTAAATTTTTCATCTACTTCTTTCATTTTATTATACTCTGTTTCTGAAATCAAAATCTTATCTCCAACTTTAAACTGTATCATATTACCAAATACAAAGGTTCCTAGACTCGTAACTATTATTAAAACTAAGGCACCAATAAACGCTGTTGTCTTTCTAATCATTAACTTCACCTCTAAGTCATTTTTATTTGTATAGGGTTCACATAGCAAAGCTTAATTTATACATGAGGCAATTGCATAGTTCTAACTTGTCACAATTGCATAATACATAGGGTATGGCTTTAAAGATTTTTAAGACTATATATAGAATTGAGCCCTTTTAGATTAAAGCGGCTTTACTGTTTAATAAATTACCAGGTTTGCTTAAATCTCTATAGAATAGTCTAAGCTGCTTATCACTATGTCACCTTTACACTTTTTACATCAAGTATTCCTTTGTAGAAAGTTGAAATTTTTACAGAATAGCTCATATTAAAAATTTTCAAGCTTTCTCTAAATATCTTGGGATAAAAAATGCCTCGATATTTTATTCTATTAATTTTCATTATCCATTATACCATCTTTGCTATGATTACTCAAAATTTTGGTGAATTTACAAAAAAAAAGGATTCCTAACCGAAGGCTAGGAGCCCTTGTAAATATAGTATCTATTATTTAATATACTTACTTTGTATTGGGTTTACGTACTTACCATTTTCACGAACCTCAAAATGTAGATGTGGTCCCGTTGACATACCTGTACTTCCACTTTTTGCTATAGATTGCTGCTTTGTAACTTTTTGGCCCTCTTTAACAAGTAATTTGTTGTTATGGGCATATAATGTGACAATCCCACCACCGTGGTCTATCATTACAACTTTCCCATAGCCTCCCAGCCATCCAGCATGGATAACCTTTCCACTCTGAGCTGCTACAATATTGTTATTTGATGGAACTCTAATATCTATCCCCGTATGTAGTTTCTTCTTCTTTAAAATCGGATGCACTCTATATCCATATGGAGATGTAATTGTTTTATATCCAGGTGCTGGCCAAGACATTTTACCTCCCGCGTATTTTGCAGCGGATTGTTTTCTCATTATCTCTTTTTCAAGCTTCTTAGCCAAATCGTTTAATTTATCTTCTTCACTTTCAAGGACCTTATGATCCTTTGCAAGCTGTTCCTTAACTCTTACCATTTGACCTCTTGAAACCTGTAGATTTTCTTGTTTTCGTTTTTCACTATTCAAAAACGCAACAAGTTCAGCCTTTTGACTTTCCAGAGTATTTTTTTTGAGTTTAATTAAATCTCTTTGAGCTTTTAAATACTTAATAAGCTCCACATCATGGTTAAATATCTTTTTAACCATATCTAATCTTGTTAATAAATCCTCAAAATTGCTAGAATCGAGAAGTACTTCGATATAACCAACCTCTCCATTTTTATACATTACCTTTAGCCTTGAGTTTAACGTATCTTTTTTACTACCTATATTTTCTTCTGCAACAACTAATTCGTCTTGTGTTACTTCTATTTTACCCTTAGTTTCTACTATACTAGTATTTAGATCCTTGATCTCAGTTTCAAGGTTTTGGATAGTTTTTTGTAATTTTTCTATTTGTTGTGCAATGGCCTGCTGGTCTTTTTCGTTTTGTTTTTTGTCATTGGTGACTTGACTCTTTTTACCATTTGTATCATTCAGTTTACTCTTCAGATCATTTACACCTTCAAATGCAAATGATTGTAAGGCCATTAAAAGAACTGTCAGAATTGCTAATACAGAAATAAATAATTTTTTCTTTCGCATCTCTATGTATATCCCCCTTTGCTTTAACAAATTTTATACTTTTAAATATTTTTTCATTGAAGTTATACTTCCTAATGCTCCTATCCCTGAACCTAATACTATGAATATAAGTAATAGATTGTCCAATATCTTCTTTACTGGTATTAAATATGCAGTCATCATAACATAAAGGTTTACTGTAGCTATCTCATAAAGATATCTATATGTGAAAAATATCAACAGAAGTGCACATGCTGAACCAAATAGCCCTAGCATTGTCCCTTCAACAAAAAATGGCCATCTTATAAACCAATTTGTTGCTCCAACATATTTCATAATATTTATCTCTCTTTTTCTAGCTGCAACTGTAAGTTTGATAGTATTGCCTATAATAAATACCGAAATAGATATTAATACCACTATGACAACCAAACCTACTATTCTAATAAAATTAGTCATATCAATAAGTTTGTCTATTATGTCCTTATGGAATTTCACTTCATCGATATTTTCAATGGGTTTAATTTTCTCGACAACAGCTTCACTAGTTTCAATGTTAGTCAAATAGATTATATAAGAATTTGGCAATGGGTTGCTTTCTAGATCTTCTAGAAGATACCCATATTCACCCCAACGCCCTTTCATTTTTTCAAGGGCATCACTACTTGACTCATATTCTATGTTCTTTATGCTGTCTATTTCTTTTATTGCATTACCTATTGCATCTATTCTTTCTTGACTAATACCCTCTTCTAAGTATACCTGTATAGAGTCAAACTGATCCTTAGCCCCTTCAGCCATACTATTTATATTGAATATCAATATAAATATCATTCCGAGAATAATAAGAGTTGCAGTAACTGACCCTATAGAGGCAAGGCTCATCATCCTATTTCTCCAAAGATTTTTAAGCCCTTCCTTTACCATATAGCCTAAAGTTCTAATCTTCATAACCATAGCCCCCTCTTTGTTCATCCCTTACTACAAGTCCTTTTTCAAGTGCTATAACTCTTTGCTGCATCATATCTACTATTTCCTTAGCGTGGGTAGCCATGACTATTGTTGTTCCTCTTCTATTAATTTGTCTTAAAAGCCTCATAATCTCCCAGGATGTTTCAGGGTCCAGATTTCCAGTGGGTTCATCGGCAATAAGTATGGGGGGATTATTTATTATTGACCGAGCAATCGATACCCTCTGCTGTTCTCCACCTGATAATTGTTCTGGATACATCTTAGCTTTACTACTCAAACCAACTAGACTAAGTATAGTTGGTACATTTCTTCTTATTTCCTTTGGGGTAGCTTCAACAATTTCCATAGCAAAGGCTACATTTTCATAAACAGTTTTATTCGGAAGTAGCCTAAAATCTTGAAAAACCACACCAATTTTTCTTCTTAAAAGAGGAACTTTCCTCCTATGAATTTTTGTAATGTTCTGGCTGTCTATTACTATCTTGCCTTGCGTAGGCTCAGTTTCCTTTAAGAGCATTTTTACTAGTGTAGATTTTCCAGCACCACTTGCTCCAACAAGAAATAAAAATTCTCCCTTCTCAATTTTTATATTTATATTAGAAAGTGCCATCACACCACTTTTATATCTTTTAGAAACATTTCTTATATCAATCATCGCATCAACTCCTATCATTATTCTTATTTCGATATTTATCCGTCATTTCCTCCATTTTTTTTACAATAAACTCTAGTATTTTTTGACTATTTTTCCTACAATTCTTATTATAATATTAAATTGCACTAAAAAAAATCTTAAAGAGAGATTTTTTTTATAATTCTCTTTAAGATTTTTTAATATATAGAGTTCCTAAATTAATAGTTTTCCTTGAACCTCTATATTAATCCTGATTTTCTTTTTTACCTTTTTCTTTATCCTTTTGTTCTGCCTTGGCTAATTCTTTAAGTTTCTTAGTTATAAGGTAATGTATAGTATCCTCAGGGTAGTTCCCACTTTCATCAATCTCTCCAGCGCCTACTCCTGTAAGTATTTCTATTCCCTCATTAATTGTCTTCACTGAATAAATATGAAACTTTCCATCTTTAACAGCTTCAATTATTTCATCTTTAAGCATCAAGTTCTTTACATTTTGGTGTGGAATCATAACGCCCTGTTTCCCGGTTAAACCTTTTAATTTACAAACTTTAAAAAATCCTTCGATTTTTTCATTAACTCCACCTATAGGTTGTATATATCCACGCTGATTAACTGATCCAGTTACAGCTATATATTGTCTAATAGGAACCTTAGATATACTAGAAAGAATAGCATAAAGCTCAGTACTTGAAGCACTGTCCCCGTCAACTCCTGAATATAACTGTTCAAATACTACACTGGCTGATAATGCTAAAGGCTTTTCTTGAGCATATTTTTCACCAAGATATCCGCTTATTATCATTACTCCCTTGTCATGTATCTTCCCACTGGTTTTAGCTTCTCTTTCAATGTTGATTATACCTGCTTTTCCTCTATAAGTCGAAACCGTAATCTTACTTGGCTTTCCAAAACTATATTCTCCTGTTCCTGTAACGGCTAAACCATTTATTTCTCCTATTTTTTCCCCGTCAACATCAAGTAAGTAATCTCCCTCTTCAAACATTTCAATGACTTTTTCTTCGTACTTATTATTTCTAAATACTTTTTCAGCAATAGCTTTTTCAATATGCTCTACAGTGACTATATCACTGCCACTTACTTCAGCCCAGCTATCAGCTTCATATAATATCTCAACTATTTGATTGAATCTTGAGCTTAGCTTCTTTTGGTTTGATGCTAATCTTGAACTATATTCAATAATCTTACCTACTGCTTCACGATTAAAATGCTTAAGGTTCTCCTTTTCACAATGGGTTGCTATAAACCTTGCCATTTTAAGCATGTTTTCTTCATCTCTCGACATCTCAATATCGAAATCGGCCATTATTTTGAATAGTTTCTTAAATCGTTCATCATAATTATATAGCAAATAATAAGTATATGGGTCGCCTATCAAAATAATTTTTAACTTAATAGGTATTGGTTGTGGCTTTAGTGATGTTGTAACTACATATCCTAACTGTTTCCCTAGTCCTTCTATATTTATTTCGCCTGTAACGAGAGCTCTCTTAAGTCCATTCCAAGCAAAATTATTGCTTAATAAATCCTTTGCCTGAAGAATCAAGTATCCTCCATTTGCTTCATGTAATGCTCCAGGTTTTATTTGTGTAAAGTCAGTTTTCATTACACCCATTTCATTTTTATATTCTACACTACCGACTAAATTATAGTAGGTTGGATTAGATTCCATAATTACAGGTGCACATTTTCTTTCACTATTATCTATAAAAAGATTTACTTTATATCTATCAAAGAAACCAGCATTTGATTTCATCTGAAACATAGCTAATGGGTTATTTGAAGGTTCTTCATTATCTTTTTTAAATTTATCAATATGCTCAACAATATCATTCTTCACCATATGAAAATACTCGATTGACTTGTCATTGTAATTGAATTTCTTTTTTAACTTCTTGATATGAAAATCAACAACTCTGCGAGCCGTTTCAGAATCTAGTTCTTTAAGCTTTCCTCTATAATCCTCCTCTAATTCTCTTAGTTCATTAAAAATATCCACTGATTCTAAGCTCAGCTTATTGCTTTTCTTCTTTAGTTCTTCAAATGCTTCAGGAGCAAGGCCTCTATAGTCTTCTTCGCTCATGGCCTTACCTTCTTTAAGTGGTAAACTTATTAGCCCCTTGTCGGTCTGAGTAAATCTAAAGTCATACTTCTTTGCAATCTCGTTAAGCTTTTTAAGATACTGCTCTGTAATACTTTCATATTGCTGTATTAAGATATTTTTTGTATTTTCATAATCTTTACTAATAAATGCATTTTCTACTTCTTTCTTAAGCTTTTTTATTATATCTTCCATGTCCTTGACAAATGTCTTACCTTGTCCCTGTTTAAGATTTAACGCAAGTGGGCTATGGGGATTTTTGAAATTATATACATATATCCAGTCATCTGGAACTTCTTTTTTAGAAGCCTTTACATCAGCTATTAGTTTTACATAGCTATTTCTTCCAGTGCCACTTTGCCCAGATACAAAAATGTTATAACCCTTTTTCTTTATTGATAAACCGAAATCTAAGGCATTTGATGCCCTTTCTTGACCTATAATACCTTGAAGCGGAGTTAAATCTGCAGTACTCTCGAATTTAAGACACTCTGTATTACATTGATTATTCAATTTACTTAAAGGAATTCTGAATCTGTCTATCATAAATACACTCCCTTTTCAAATACCTATGTATTTTTTGAATATTCTATAGTTTTTTATACCCCTTTGTATTTATATCTACACAATTTGTTTTCTTTTTTCTTCATAAAACACTTGCTATTTTCCAAAATCTTTAATTATTTTGCATTATAATAGAGCATTTTATAGAGATTCAAGTATAAATTAAGTTTGGCTATATGAACTCTATATAGATAATGCATTTATAATTTAATATTTGTCATTGCGCTCAAAAAAATTAAAAGAAATGCAAAGTTTGTATTCCAATTATTTGCATTTCTTTTAATTTTTATCACAACCCTAGGCAAATTATGTCGCTTATTTCATTTTTTTATTATATAATTATACTAATATTCGGATTATTCATAGAAAATTCAAAATTCTGCTGCGTCCTTTTAAACTTTCTATGAATAATCCGGATAATAAATTAAATAATTGTATGATATTTTTCGAAGGAGTTGACACTATGGAAAACAGTAACACAAGAATAATTGACTCTTTTATTGAAGTAGGCAGATATTTGAAGGGCATACTTGACGAAGATGCTATAGTATCCATATCCGATACACAACATATCTTAAAATACTATCCCGGATATGAGCTGGACATTAAAGATGAAGAAGGCACTGCTATAAAAAGCGGAGATGTAATGTTTGAATGCATTAATAAGAATAGTAAAATAGTAAAAATGTTCCAGCCAAAGTTTTTGGAATTCCCTTTAAATCAATAGTAATCCCTATAAGGAACAATGATGGAATCTGCATAGGCAGTATTGGCATAGGTAGAAGTCTTGAAAAACAAGATAGGCTCAATAATCTTTCTGAAAGTGTCTCCTCAGCTTTACAAGAAATAACTACTAGTATAGATACAATTTCCTTAGGAGCCCACAAGATTGCTGAATCTTCAAGTGATATCTCCTTAAAAAGTGAGGATGCAAAGAAACAGGTAGGCCAGACCGATTCCATTTTACAATACATAAAAAACATTTCGGATCAAACTAATATGCTCGGGTTAAATGCTGCTATAGAAGCTGCTAGGGCAGGTGAACATGGCAGAGGTTTTTCAGTAGTTGCGGAAGAAATTAGAAAGCTTTCTGATGAAACTAAAAAAGCAGTTGGTAATATAAAAAATATTTTAGAAAGTATCAAGTTATCTGTCGACGATATGTCTTCATCCGTAAGTAGTACAAGCTCTGTTACAAAAACTCAAGCTGAAACTACTGAGCAAATTGTAGCATCAATTGAAGAACTTAATTCTACATCTCAGCTTTTAGCTGATTTGGCTAAAGATTTGTAAGAGCTGTAAGCTACTAGCTGCTAGCCACTAGGACTTTAAACCAAACTTTTAATACCTAAGTAGGCCTAGAACCTAGCTGTTAGTAGCCAGCAGCTAGGTTAATTTATCTCGACTTTCTCTCCATCCACTATATATATAATCCTCTCACATATATTAGTTATGTGATCAGCCATTCTTTCTAAATATCTTCCTACAAATAGGAGTTTTGTACCTTGATTAATATTTCTAGAATCGGAATGTATCATCATTAATATCTCAGTATAGATATCTTTGTACAGATTGTCTATTAATTCATCTTCTCGTCCAACCCTATATGCTAAACCAGCATCTTCATTAATGAAGCTAGTTTTAGAATTCTGCAGCATACCTAATATTATATTCCCCATCTTAGGTATATCAACTAAAGGTTTAATATGAGCTTCATCGCCTATCTTTATTGTTTCCTTAGATATATTAACACAAAAATCTCCAACTCTTTCTAAGTCCGTGATTATTTTAGATATAGAAAAAATTATTCTCAAGTGTTTAGCCATCGGCTGTTGAAGTGCAATAAGTTCTATGGTCTTTTCTTCAATGTTTTCTAGCAATTCATCTATATTGTCGTCTAGTCTTATAACTTCTCGAGCTAGGTTCACGTCTTTGCTTGTGAGCGAATCAACGGACTTTATAATTAATTCTTCAACACTTTCCATCATTTTTACGACTTCTTCTTTCAGTGACATAATTGACGCCTCAAAACTATTTCTAACCAATTATATAACCTCCCTTAAGTTTCCTACCCAAATCTACCGGTAATATAGTCTTCGGTTCTCTTGTCTTCAGGTGTTGTAAAGATTTTATTTGTCTCACCAAACTCAACTAATTCACCCATTAAGAAAAATGCAGTATCATCTGATATTCTAGCTGCTTGTTGCATTGAATGGGTAACAATTACAATTGTATAATCCTTTTTAAGTGATTGTATTAGATTTTCTATTTTTGAAGTAGCTATAGGATCCAGAGCCGATGTAGGTTCATCCATTAGAAGAACTTCTGGTTCTACCGCAAGTGCTCTAGCAATACAAAGTCTCTGCTGCTGTCCACCAGAAAGTCCTAATGCGTTAGTCTTTAAGCGATCCTTAACCTCATCCCATAGCGCTGCTCCCGTCAAGCTTTTCCCAACGATTTCATCTAAAACAGATTTTTTTCTAATTCCGTGACTTCTCGGCCCGTAGGCAATATTATCATAAATACTCATTGGAAATGGATTAGGCTTTTGGAATACCATCCCAACCCTCTTCCTCAGTTTTATTACATCTATATTTTTATAAATTCCCTGACCATCAAGCTTAACTTCTCCCTTTATAGTTACACCCTCAATTAAATCATTCATACGGTTTAAGGTCCTTAAAAAAGTTGATTTCCCACATCCTGATGGTCCAATGAAAGCAGTAACCATTTTTTCTTTTATATCCATATCTATACCATGTAAAGCCTGGAAACTCCCATAAAACAAATCCAGATTTCTAATAGATAATTTATCCATATTTTTAGTTTCACCCCTTTAATTCAGATTGTTTATATAAAGTTTGAAAATATGCAAGTAATTTTGATTTCTAAGGTGTTTATCAAGTTTGAAGGCATACTCGGAGAGTACGTCGAGAATTTGATGAATTCCTTAGAAACAAAAGGACGCAGCAGAGTTTTAAATTTTGTATGAATAATCTGGGTTTACGTATTATGCTTTGCTCTTGCTGAACCTAGCAGCTAATCGGTTTGCTGTGAAATTTATCAGAGCAACTATAATTATTAGAATGGTTGCCGTAGCATAGGCCTTGCTAAAGGATATACCTTCCTTTGCCAAAAGGTATAGATGTACTGACAATGACATACCCGATGCCTTAATACTCTTTGGTATTCCTCTTCCCATCCCAGCTGTCATATATACCGCTGCAGTTTCACCAACAATTCTTCCTATACTAAGAATGACAGCAGTAATTATTCCTGGTGTAGCTGTAGGAATAATCACTTTAAAGATTGTTCTTAGTTTCGATGTCCCAAGAGCCAAACTACCTTCTCTATATGCATTGGGTACAGATTTTAATGCTTCTTCAGTAGTACGCACTATTGTTGGGAGTACCATTATACTCAAAGTAATTGCTCCAGCTAAAATTGAAAACCCTAATTTTAGGGTAACTACAAGAAACATCATCCCAAACAGTCCAAATATAATTGAAGGAATGCCTGCTAGACTTTCTGTTGCAAATCTTATTGTACGTACTATTTTACCTGGTTTAGCATATTCAACTAGATATATAGCCGCACAAACTCCAATAGGTGTTGATATTACAACCGATAATAACACTATATATATTGTACTTATTATCATCGGAAAAATTCCACCTTCTTCACCCTTCGGGGCAGTAGTAAGATATTCAAGACTGATTTCACCTACTCCATTTTTTATTACATATACCAGTATCCACACTAAAATACCTACCGTTACAATTGAAGATGTCCAAATAATAATTTTCATTACATTATCCATCAATCTTCCTTGTTTCAATCTACTCACCTGCCTTATGGGTAACTACATTCAAGAATATATTTAACATTATAATAAAGATAAAGAGTATCACTCCTGTAGCAAACAACGCTTCTTGATGAAGTCCGAATGCATAACCCATCTCTATAGCTATGTTCGCAGTCATTGGACGTACACGATCAAGTAATGAGTTAGGTGTTAATGGTGTATTTCCTGCAACAAGTATTACTGCCATTGTTTCTCCTATTGCTCTTCCTATGCCTAAAACTACGGCAGCCAATATTCCAGATTTTGCGGCAGGTATGATAACTTTAAAAATTGTTTGAATACGCGAAGCACCTAAAGCTAAGGATCCTTGCTTATACTCCATTGGTACAGCTTTGATAGATGTTTCTGATATCTTTACAATTGTTGGCAAAATCATAATCGATAGAATAATTATAGCTGCCAACAAGCTATTTCCTCCGCCTCCCCATAGGTCGTCTATAATTGGTACGATTACAACGAGTCCAAAAAAGCCATATACTACCGAAGGAATACCCGCTAACAATTCTACTGCGGGGTGAATTAACTTAGCAAGCCAAGCGGGGGCAATTTCTGCCAAAAACACTGCTGTCAAAATTCCAATTGGAACTCCAAATATAATGGCACCTAATGCTGCGTATATAGATGCCACTATCATTGGAAATATGCCATAAATATCTGCTTCTGGCATCCATTCCTGTCCAAATAAAAAGTCGACTAAGCCAATTTTAAAAATTGCAGGACCACCTTTAATAAATATGAACAATGTTATTATCGCTACGGATAATATTGCTACACAGGCACATATTAAAAATGACATCTCAATTATTCTTTCTAATATTTTTGTATTTTTATTTTCTTCCATTTTTATTTTGGAATTAGTTCCTGTTGTCTCGTCCAAAATACCTGTACTCATCTATTACCACCTCCACAATACTCAATAGCAGTTCACATATCATAATATTTATGACACACAGACAGACTCCACCTAGATTGTGGAGTCTCTTTCCTGCTCTTGATCATATGTTTATTAGGCTATCTATTATTTTACTGTAATTAACTTTTCTCCAACTATTTTTTGTCCTTCATCACTTAAGATGAAATCTAAGTATGCTTTAGCCGCTGGACTTAGCTCCCCCTTTGTCAGCATTAAGAATGGTCTAAATACAGAATACTTTTCAGATTTAATATTTTCAATTGTCGGGTCAATACCGTCAACCTTTAATCCCTTTACAGACACATCTAAATATGATAAAGATATATATCCAATTGAATATTCTTTCTTAGCTATGTTAGCCTTAACCGCACCATTACCTTCAGCAATCAAAGCATCTTTTCTAACTACGGTTACTTTTTTACCATCAGCATTCTTTTCTTGTAAGTGCATTATACTTTCAAAAGCTCCTCTTGTTCCTGAACCTGATTCTCTACTTACAACAAGGATTTCCTTATCTTCTCCGCCAATTTCTTTCCAGTTCTTAATTTCGCCTTTAAAAATCTTAGTAACTTGCTCCCCAGTAAGGTCTTCAACCTTGTTAATTGGATGGACAACTACCGCAATACCATCGTATGCTATAACGTGTTCAGTAAGTCCCCACTCTTTTTCTGCAGATTTCAGATTGCGTGAAGCCATTCCTACATCTGCACTCTCATCATTTGCAGCCTTAACACCTGCAGTTGATCCAACACCTTGAACATCTATTTGTACGCCAGGTTCTACTACTGAAAAAGCATCAGCTAAATTTTGTGCAACTGGTGTTACTGAAGTAGATCCTACAACTGATACTGTACCTTCTAACTTTGGTTCTTCTTGCTTTTCTTCAGTTTGTTTTTCAGCTTTAGGCTGCTCTACTGGCTCTTCCTTTGCACACCCAGAAAATGCACCCATTGCCAAAACAACAATTAATAATATCGATAATATCTTTTTCATTGAAAAACTTCTCCCTTCATATTTCATAATTTTCTCTGTCCTCAATCTCATCTATAATTTAACATTTATTAGTCTAGATTTTGTTATGTAAATGTTAATCACTTGTTAACTCTATGTTAAGTAATGTATAGGGTGAATACTTCTTTCAAATACTATATTTTTGTATAAAAAAAACGTTGGATTTTTGTTGAAACCAACGCCCTAATTAGTTTATTAAATTGCACGGATTTAAACTAATATCACTATTTTTAGCGATTAAGAAGTCTCTTTAACTTTATTTTTTTAAGAAGTCCTGAAGATTTGAATTTCTTTTTAAACCTCTTAAGATCTATTATTTTTAGGTTAAGTTTCTCAATTCTAATGCTCTTAAATCTAGAAGCTTTGAGGAGGTTTCTAAGCTTGTAAATAGATTCTATCTTATTACCCTCACTCTTTATATCTATAGCCTTTGTAGGTAATTCTGTATCACCTTCTGTAGAAAAAACACAGATCCTATCTTCTAGATCTTTAGCCATATTCATCAGTTCTTCACTGTTATGTGATACCTGCTCAATATTTTGTGACTGATTTTCTACTCCAGCTGAAACCTCCTTTACTAATTCTGCCGACTGTTCAGTAACGGTTGCAATTTTGTTAATCCCCTCAAGTATGTTTTCTTTCTTTAAACTCATTTGATCTATGGACTGATTCAAATATTCCACTTCATCAACTATCATATTTGATGAGTTTTCTATGTTCTTAAATATTTCTTCAGCCTTTAACATTACATCAAATTGTTTATAGGAGATGTCTTTTGTATTCTCCATCATTCTAGTAGTTATTTCCACCTGTTTCACCATATCTTCAATATAATGATGTATAGAACTAGCTAAGTCTTGGGTTTCATCTGCTAATCTCTGAACCTCGTGGGCAACCACTGAAAAGCTTGCTCCAACCTCTCCTGCCTTTGCTGCTTCTATCCTTGCATTTAGAGATATCATGTTAGTTTGCTTTGCTATTTTTTCTATGCTTTCAGTTATTTTCACAATAGCCTGTGATTTCTCATGTAGTCCTTTTATTTCTTCAGTAACCTTATCGACATACTCAATGTTTTCGCCAGAAATCCCATGCAGTTCTTTGATTTTAGACACACCATTTATGTTCAGACCTTGACTTTCATTTGCCCCCTTTGAAACCTTCTTAGCATTTACTGCAATCCCATTTATATAATCTGCAAACTCCATGGTTTCTTTTAGGATAGAGTCTGTTTGTCTGTGCTGGTCTACCGACCCTTCAGCTATTTCTTCTAGCGAAGCTGCTGCTTGTTGAGCTGAAGCAGCATTACTTTGACATATAGAAGTGAACTGCGATGAAAAATTAACAAGTTTTGTACTAGCCCCCGATACACTTTCAACTAGAGTTCTTATTTCCCAAATCATTTTGTTAAAGCTTTTTGTTAAAAGGCCAACTTCATCTTCATGCTCTATTTCTAGTACAATGGATAAGTTCCCATTTTTCTCTATTTCTTCCATTGCACTTTCAAGCCGTCTTATTGGCCTCACTACACTTTCTACTATTCCTTTACTTAGAAATGTACCTATGATCAGTGTCACTATTAAAATAATTAGATTTTTTACTATGTTCCCTCTCATTTCTTCGCTAATTTCTTTATAATCCATCGTAACAGCAAATTTCCATCCCGTTCTAGGATTATTCTTAAAATAAAGGAATTTTTTTCTACCACCGATTTTATACTCAATCAATCCATCATTCTTATTAATCATATTATTAAAAAATTCTTCGCTCGAAACATCAAGTGCTATCTTTTCTTCGTTGTGATGTGAGGTTATTATCCCCAAAGAATCAATCGAAAAGGCATATCCTGTTTTGCCTAATCTTATCTCATGTAACAACTCCTGTATCAAATCTGCAGATATAACGCCTGCCACTACACCTATCACATTACCGTCTTTATTTACAGTCTTCGCAATGATTATTTCCCTGTCACCAGTTTTTTCATTAACATAGGGAGAAGTGTAAATAACACGACCTCTATTTTCAACAGCCTTTTTAAACCATGAAAGTTCCTGTGCATTAACTTTTTTCTCAACACTTAATGATTTAGAGGATTGAAAAAGCTGATTATCCTTTGTTGCCATTATTAATTCCTTTATAAATCTGTTTCCGTCTTTATAACGTTTGAAATCTTTATATATCTCATCTTTATATTTATCAGCGACTAAAATATTTGTAACACTGCTTTCTCTAGATATTCCTTGTAATGTCATTTCCATTGTAGAAAATAGAACCTCAGCAGATCGCTCTATTTGGTTCGATAATAATTGCTCAGTTTCTACAGCAGTTTTAAATAATCTCTTTTTTGTATCAATTGAATCATATGTAGTAACTCCAGCTAATGAGAAAAGTAGAATAACAAAAAATACAACAAGTATTTTGACTAAGATGCTTTTTCTGAAAAATTTCATAATTATCCTCCTCTATAAAAACAGATGAATTATAGAAATTGCAATAAATCTTGTACCTTTTAATTTCCTCACTAGCCTTGAAATCTTAGCTATTTAGAAATCAAAATATACATTCATAAATGCATTCTATATAATCAAGAAAATCATATAACTTCATTTATAATTCAATAGAAATTTTATAATTTCCTCAATTATAATAATAACTATATTTACCGAGTTATTAGTTAAATCCATGTTAATATTTTCATAAATAAGAAATAAAATGAAAACCCATGTCCATCCAATCTCTCCATTTGGTTCAGATTTCTCTTAGAAAAAGAATCTCCAAAAAAAGAATCCCTTTTAAAAAGGATTCTTTCAATACTCTTTTATACCGTTTTAGCTTCAATCAAATCATCTATAGGTTTTCCTGCAGGTACAATAGGATATACACCTTGATTCTTATCAATTTTACATTCAATAACTGCTGATTGTCTTTTCTTAGCAACTTCATTTAGCACCTTAGCCAAACCATCTAATTCATCCACCCTATACCCATCTATTCCATAGGCATCGGCTAATTTAACATAATTAACTTCATTTCCTATATCTGTTTGAGAATATCTTTCATTTTGAAATAATTTTTGCCACTGCCTTACCATTCCAAGAGTGTTGTTATTTAATAATAGGGTTATGGTTGGAAGATTATATTTTGTGACTGTCGCTAATTCATTACAATTCATTCTAAAACTACCGTCCCCTGTTATATGCAATATTCTGCTGTTAGGGTTTGCTACCTGAGCTCCTATTGCTGCTCCAAGACCGTATCCCATGGTTCCCAGGCCACCTGAAGATAAAAAGCTTCTAGGTTTTGTGAACTTCCAATATTGAGCAGTCCACATCTGATGTTGACCTACATCAGTGACTACAATTGTATCATCTCCAAGTATATCTTGGGCTGTCTTCATGATATTTTTGGCTGTAAACTCTTTTTCTCCTAATTTATCTTCGGACTTCCATTGACTTATTTCTTTAAGCCATGGGCTCCTATCCTTAGAGTCTACTCTTTCAACTAATTTATTTAATATTTCTTTCACATCACCAATTATTGAGAGATTGGCCTTTTTGTTTTTATTAATCTCGGTTTTATCAATATCTATATGAATTATCTGAGCACGTGGAGCAAACTTATTTACTTTTCCTACAACTCTGTCACTAAATCTTGCTCCAACAGCAATAACTAAGTCACTATTTGTTACTGCCAAATTTGCTTCTTTAAGACCATGCATACCAACTAATCCAAGTGACAATTCATTATTTCTAGGAAAACAACCAAGTCCCATCAAAGTGTTGACTACCGGAATCTCTCCTTTGGTTGCAAACTTAGAAAATTCCTCTGAGGCGTTAGATATTATGACTCCTCCACCGGCATAAATTACTGGTCTTATGGATTTATTTATAACATTTGCCACCTCATCGATAAGCTTTTCATCTATCTCATCTACATTAGATTTTTCTGCCTCAATGTTCTCATTTATATAGTTTGCTTTTTCTATGAATATATTTTTAGGTACATCTATCAAAACAGGTCCCGGTCTACCAGTTTGTGCCGTTTCAAAGGCTTCCCTTATAATACCTGGTAAATCCTCTACATTTTCAACAAGATAATTGTGCTTTGTAATAGGAAGTGATATCCCCGTAATATCTACCTCCTGAAAGGAGTCCTTCCCTAACAAGGATCTCGGCACTTGTCCTGTAAGTATAACCATAGGAACTGAATCCAGATATGCTGTAGCAATTCCTGTAATAGTGTTTGTTGCACCAGGTCCAGATGTTGCAAAACATACCCCAACCTTTCCCGTTGTACGGGCATAGCCATCTGCACCGTGAACTGCTCCCTGCTCATGGGATGTTAAAATATGTGTAAAGGCATCAAAATTATCATATAAGGCATCATATAATGGTATAACTGCGCCACCTGGATATCCAAATATAGTGTCAACCCCCTGCTCCTTTAAGCATTCCAACACCATTTGTGCTCCACTAAGCTCCATCTTTTCACCTTCTTTCCTTCGTAGTCCTACAACCCTTTATAGGTTGCTCCTTTGCTTGCTGATGTAACCATTCTGCTGTATTTATCAAGATATCCTTGATCAACAGTCTTTTCCACTTGGCATAACTCTTTTCTTCTAATTTCTAGTTCTTTTTCATCAACAAGTAAATCTAGTTTTCCTTCTATCATATCTATATCAATAATATCTCCATCCTTAACTAAAGCAATTGACCCTCCGTCAACTGCTTCAGGTGAGACGTGTCCAATAGCCGCTCCTCTTGTTCCCCCTGAAAATCTTCCATCGGTTATTAAAGCCACGTGCTTATCAAGACCCATACCTGCTAGAGATGATGTAGGAGTTAACATCTCTCTCATACCAGGTCCTCCCTTTGGTCCTTCGTATCTTATTACAATAATCTCACCTTTTTGAATCTTTCCACTTAGAATTGCCTCAACAGCCTCTTCTTCAGCATTAAAGACCTTTGCCTTACCTTTATTAATAAACATTTCCTGAGCAACAGCCGATTTTTTAACCACTGCTCCTTCCGGGGCAAGACTACCCTTTAGAACCTTTATTCCTCCGGTTTCACTATATGGATTTTCAACTGAAGCAATTACTTTATCTCCAGCTTTTTCACACCCATCTATAAGTTCATCTATTGTATTACCCGATGCAGTTAGCACTTCTAAGTTTAGCAAATCCTTTTTCTTTAATTCATTCATTACAGCCATTATTCCTCCGGCTTCGTATAAATCTTCCATATGATAAGGACCAGCAGGACTCAATTTACATAAATTTGGAGTCCTTTGGCTTATTTCATTTATTTTATCCAGATTAATTTCAATATTTGCTTCCTTGGCGATTGCTGTTAAATGTAATACTGTATTTGTAGAGCATCCCAATGCCATATCTACTGTTAATGCATTCTCAAATACCTGCTCAGTTAAAATATCCCTTGGCAAAATTTGATCTCTAATAAGCTCCATTATCTTCATACCAGTATACTTTGCAAGTCTTATTCTCTCGGAATAAACTGCTGGAATAGTTCCATTGCCAGGCAGTGCCATGGCTAAAGCCTCTGTCATACAATTCATTGAATTTGCCGTAAACATACCGGAACATGAACCACATCCCGGACAGGCTTTATCTTCGATTTCCTCTAATTCCTCTTCAGTCATCTTGCCTGCCTTTACTGCTCCCACACCTTCAAATACAGTTGTTAAATCAATCTTCTTACCACCCACCTTGCCTGCAAGCATAGGTCCTCCACTAACAATTATTGAAGGAATATTTAATCTTGCACATGCCATCAGCATTGCAGGTACGGTCTTATCACAATTAGGAACTAGAACCAATCCATCAAAACCGTGGGCCTTTGCCATGATTTCTATGCTATCAGTAATCAATTCTCTACTCGGCAGGGAATATTTCATGCCTTCATGGTTCATTGCAATTCCATCACATACAGCTATCGTTGGAAATTCTAATGGAGTACCACCCTCCATTAGAACCCCTCTCTTAACAGCATCAACAATAGTTTTCAAATGAGTATGCCCTGGTACAATTTCATTATAGGTGTTTACTACACCAACTAAAGGTTTACTGATCTCTTTATTTGTCAGACCCAAGGCCTTAAACAGTGACCTGTGTGGAGCCTTCTCTATACCTTTTTTTACTGAAAAGCTTTTCAAGTCTAGTCCTCCTATTCTTCAATCCATTCCATCATACTTCTTAAGTTTTTTCCTACTTCAACTATAGGATGCTCTAGCTCAGCTCTCTTAATTGAGTTAAATACAGGCCTATTTAACATATTTTCTGATAACCAATTCTTAGCAAACTCTCCTGCTTGTATTTCTGATAAAACCTTTTTCATTTCACTGCGAGTTTCTTCTGTGATAATTCTTCTACCAACCATATAGTCTCCATACTCTGCTGTATCACTTACGCTATATCTCATTTTCTCAAAGCCGCCTTCATAAAGTAAGTCTACAATCAGCTTTAATTCATGTAAGCATTCGAAATATGCTATTTCTGGTTGATACCCTGCTTCGACTAACGTGTCAAACCCTGCTTTAATAAGCTCAGTAGCTCCACCACAAAGAACAGATTGTTCTCCAAATAAATCAGTTTCAGTTTCTTCTTTAAAAGTAGTTTCTAAAACCCCTGCTCTAGCCGCACCGATTCCTTTAGCGTAGGCTAATGCAAATTCTTTTGCCTTGCCAGTGTAATCTTGATAAACAGCATATAGGGCAGGAACTCCTTTACCTTCGCTGTATACTCTTCTAACTAAGTGACCTGGTCCCTTTGGGGCAACCATAAATACATCTACATATTCTGGCGGGACAATTTGACTAAAGTGAATATTAAATCCGTGGGCAAATACTAGTGAATTCCCGTCCTCCAAGTTATCCTTAATATGGTCAGTATAAACCTTTCTTTGATGTTCATCAGGCACTAATATCATAACAACATCGCTCTTCTTAGCAGCCTGAGCTACTTCTAAAACCTCTAACCCCTGTTCCTCGGCTTTACTCCATGATTTACTTCCTGTATATAAACCAACTACTACGTCAACTCCACTTTCCTTTAAGTTAAGGGCATGGGCATGACCCTGACTCCCAAATCCTATAACAGCTACCTTTTTATCCTTAAGTAATTCTAAGTTTGCATCATCATTATAGTACATTTTTGCCATTTAAAACTCCCCCTATTATTAGTTGATTTCTGTTACATCATGTACACTTACAAGTTTTTCCATTTGTTGTATCGCTTGTTCAAAACCTAAGTTAAATTCATCCTTTAATATTATTTCAAGATTAGAAAAATTTGAGTTCTTTATTTCTTCCATACTTACACTTCTAACCTCAAATCTCTTTCTCTTCAAAAGTCCAACAACTCTAACTAGAGTTTCTAGTCCACTATCTACTCGACACAAAACCTTTTTTTCCAAATCTACTCCACTCCCTAATTTCTTTTTTTAGCCCGGATTATTCATGAAAAGGCAGAGTTTTGAATTTTTCATGGATAATCTGGGGTTAATTACATAAATTCTCAATTACTATAGAAACATAAAATTTATGTAGAAAATTATATCTACTCGATAAGTCAAATAAATTTTCGAGTTGTTAAGAATTAAAAGAAGGATATATTGTTTTTGTGTCTAAATATTTAATAAGATTTATTATTTTTTTATGTTTTCTTATCTTAGCTAATAGAATGGCCATTTCTGTTAGCTATTTTTTTATCTTCTCTTCTTTTAATTCTAACTGAAAAGTCATCAATCAAAATCGACCATTCACCTCCTCTGAATCCTTATATATTAATAATTTCAGTTAGGTACTAGGTACCGGGTACGATGTCTAAACTTTGTAGTCTAATCTTTGAGATTAAGGAATTTTATAGATTGATAATTGTTCTCTAAATAAATACTCAGGGGCATCGAACCCCTTCATTTTGGTCAGATTTCTCTTCGAGAAATGACCTCAATAAAAAATCTCTCGTCTCTAAGATAATTAGTTCTATCTTAGGGACGAGAGACTATTCTCGCGGTACCACCCTAGTTCCAATAGCAAAAAAAACAATTGGCTCTTAATTCAGATCGAAGGGAATTTCCTTGAATCTTAGCTATATAACGGTAGCCACCGACCTAATCTACTTGGATTAAACTTTTCAATCAGGCAGTTCAAGAGTGATCATTACATATCTACCTTAACACCAACTCCCAGCTAACGTTGGCTCTCTGTAGTTAAAGCTTAGATATCTTTCTCTCTATCAGCACTTTTAATTTTGAATATTTATTGAATATTTATGAAAATTATACTACCGTTATTCATATAAGTCAATCCTTTTTTGAATTTTCTAAATAATTTTTATTGGTAAAATTTTTTAACATTTAAATTGGAGCTACTTTAGTCCAGCAGCAACTTTTATATCCTCTTGATGGTCATAATTTATTTTGCCATCTTTATGTCTTGTACTATTCGCAAAATGAATGTCCATATGTCCCGTTACACCATTGTCAGTAATATATTCTATATCATGGGGCATTGAAGAACCTGAAGCAGCTATTTTTCTTCCATCAACTATAATTAGAACCGGTCTTGTGTTCCAGTTGTAGCTTCCACCCCAAACCGCTTTCATTACCGCAGCATCATATGAAGTTAACGGCTCACAATCTGCATGATTAGCTCCTATTGTCCTTTTCATAGTCCACTGCTTGCCACTATAGAAATCTCTAACTTTAAACACTTTTCCTATGGGAACTACGTATTGTGCCTCTGTCCACCAGTTTAGATATTCGCCATATGTATTGCTAGGTGTACTTTTTATAGGTACATGATGAACTGGAATTTTAAGAACATCACCAATATTAAGTATTGTATTTTCATTCATATTATTGGCATTAATCAATTCATATTGAGGGATTCCAAATTTTATTGATATTTTCCAAAAGTCATCACCCTTTTTGACTGAATAATAACTATAAGTAATGTATGGTTTTGCATCTGTAGGTATTTTCTTTAAATATCCATTATTTGGTATATTAATACTTTGACCGACATAGAGTTCACTATATTCATTTGCATTATTAATATCTAGAAGTTCATTTAGGTCTACTGAATATTTTTGACTAATTTTCCAATAGGTCTCTCCAGCTTGTACCGTATGGTTTTTATAATTATTGGACTTTGGTATAATTACTATATCATTCACTTTTAACATTGTTTGTGAATTAGCATTGTTTGCTTTAAGCAGAACATTTATATCTATACTAAATTTTTGGCTTATCTTCCAATAGGTGTCCCCTGAAGTTACTTTATAGAAGACTCTTTCATTTGGGTTATAGGGAAGTTGTATAGTTTGTCCAACATTCAGATATTGATTATTTCCAGCAGAATTTTCAGTGAGAAGAGCGTTTAAATCAATGCCGTATTTTTCGCTGATTTTCCAATAAGTATCACCATTTCTAATTTCATAGGTTGTGGTATCAGCAAATACATTGATACTGCTTTGTGCAAGAAGCGTAATTCCGATCAGTCCTCCAACAATAAGTTTCTTAAATTTCATTAAGTGGCCTCCTTAAACATTTTAGATCCTAATGCATTTCATTTCGACATCGTTCGACATTTTTCCTTTATGTAAATATTTCTAGTTTCTATTTAGTCGTTTAAAGTTTGCCATTTTGGGTAATTATCAATAGGAAAGTCTTTTTCTTCTCCTTTAATTTATTTTGTCAATTGCTTCAAAATAAAAAACGACCATTCTGGTCAATGTCATTAAGTTAAGAAGTAAAAGAAGAGTTTTACACTATAAAATAGTGAAAGGCTCTTTTTTTTTATCACAATTTAATATTAACAAATAAAAAATTGCATTTTCAGACAC
>JMSU01000094.1_pt1 | contig 50260 bp, 50 predicted proteins | sample 179011 | NCBI WGS metagenome assembly JMSU01 (sample SAMN02769580, study PRJNA246767) | bioreactor metagenome | isolation source: Culture-1 Bioreactor ArsB derived from microbial biomass from the upper 2 cm... | place: Germany: Bremen | collected day 87 after inoculation
CTGAGTCTACTTGGTTTTTTGAACACCCTAAGGTTTCAAGATATACTTTTTCATTCACTAGTTAATATACTCCTCTCGAATAATTTTTCTTTTTTATGATACATAGGAAATTATAAAAGACTTTGATCAAAATGATCACTAATAAATTTTTTGATTGATAAAACTGCGTTATCTATATTATCATAGTTTATGGATAAGTCAAATTTATCAACCTTACTGATTGAATACTTGTATAGTGGATCATAGTAGTGTTCTATAAGAAATTCAATTGTAAATGAATAATCATTATTATTGATTTTCTCAGTAAGCATTTCAACATTCTTATTTCCTAATTTTTTATTTAGGTGATTAATACACTTTATAAGCTTATCATTTATTTCTAAATCCTTTTTTACATAATCATTATAGATATTTTGTACTCTATTGTTTAAATTTGTGTCTATTAATAAATGATATCCCTTTTCCATTGCCTTGATTACTGTATCTGGTATATTTATACTTCCTATTCTTTTACTTTCACTCTCTACAACTACGTATTTATTTCTGTTATAATAGAGCCTATTAAATAGTAAAGATTCAAATTGTTTTTGAGAAGGCGGGTGACCTTCAAACAATATTCCTCCAAATACAGAACCAGAATTTTTAGCTAGTTTCTCAAGATTAATAATTTGGATATTGTTTTCTTCTAATTTATCTATAATAATGGTTTTTCCAACTCCCGTTAATCCATGTAAAACAATAAACTTGTATTTTCCAGCTTCTTCTAGAAAATCGAAAACAAACTTTCTATAGGCTTTATAGCCCCCTGTTAATTGATATACATTTTTCATACCCATGGTATTAAGTACATTACAAACTGATCTACTTCTCATTCCTCCGCGCCAGCAATATATTATGATATTGTCATAGATAGCTCTCAGCTCTACTACTTTATTATAATAATCTTGAAGCTTATAGGAAGCATACTGTAGGCCTAGGCTTTTCGCTTCGTCTATGCTTGTATTTCTATAGGCTTTTCCCACTATTATACGTTCTTCATTCTTTAATATAGGAATATTTATTGAGCCTGGAATACAAGCTTCATTAAATTCATCCTCAGAACGAACGTCTATAAAAATGGTATTTGGTAGATTTAGTGCTTCATCTATACTAATTAGATTTTGATTCATAAATTGATACCACCACGATTCTAAATTTTGTTAGTGATCTGATAGCATATCTCATGTCTAAAAAAAGTGAACTTAGGAATTTCGACTAAAGAATCAGCTTGTCTTACTGCTCTTTATCTCTTCATATTCCTCTCTAGATATAAGAACTCGTCTTGGTTTACTGCCAAGGCTTTCACTAACAATACCCCTTTCTTCCATTTCATCAATTATTCTTGCAGCTCTATTATAGCCTATTCTAAATTTTCTCTGAAGCATTGAAATTGATGCTTGCTCTGCACCTACTACAAGTTCAATAGCACTTGATAAAAGCTCATCAACTTCTTCCTCACTAGAACTACTAGTATTACTGATTTTTTCCATTATTTCTTCTTCATAGTTTACATTTTCCACTTGATTTTTTATAAATTCTACTACACTATTAACCTCTGAGTCTGAAACAAAGGACCCTTGCATTCTACGTGGTTTTGATGAACCAACTGGGTAAAATAACATATCTCCTTTACCCAATAGCTTCTCAGCTCCACCCATGTCTAGGATTGTCCTGGAGTCAGCTCCAGATGACACTGAAAAGGCTATACGAGATGGAATATTAGCCTTTATAACACCGGTAATAACATCTACGGAAGGCCTTTGTGTAGCAACAATCAAGTGAATCCCAGCAGCTCTTGCCATTTGTGCAAGTCTACATATAGCGTCTTCAACTTGATCCGGTGAAACCATCATAAGGTCTGCCAGCTCGTCTATTATTACTACAAGCTTAGGTAGCTTACCTTCTTCCGAATCCTTAAACTTCTCATTATAGCTATCTAGATCTCTTACGCTGTTTTGGGCAAATAACTTGTATCTGTTAGTCATTTCCTGTACGACCCAGTTTAGGGCACTAGCGGCTTTCTTTGGGTCCGTAACAACAGGAAGTAGTAGATGAGGTATTCCATTATAGCAGCTGAGTTCTACTACCTTAGGATCAATAAGTAAAAACTTTACCTCATCAGGAGAAGCCTTATATAAAATGCTGGTTATTAAACTATTTACACAGACACTTTTGCCTGAACCAGTAGCACCCGCTATAAGCATATGAGGCATTTTTGCCAAGTCATCAACAATAGGCAGACCTGAAATATCCTTTCCTAAGACAAAGGTCAATTTTGAATCTTTGTTTATAAAACTATCACTTTCAATAACTTCCCTGAGCGTAACAAGCGTTGAACTATCGTTTGGAATTTCAATACCTACGGCTGCTTTACCAGGTATAGGTGCTTCAATTCTTATATGTTGAGCTGCTAGGCTTAAAGCAATATCATCGGACAGATTTACAATTTTACTTACCTTAACACCTGGCTTAGGCTGAAGTTCATAACGGGTTATTGTTGGTCCTTTACTTATTTGAACCACCTTTGCTTCAACACCAAAATTCTGTAGAGTACCTTCCAGAATTTTTGCTTTATTAAGAATTTCTTTTTTGTCCTTAGTCGCATTACTATTTTCGTTAAGTTTAAGTAGGTCTGTACTAGGCATCTTATAATTTTCTAGATTACTTTTATCAGAAAAGCTCAAATCAGACGACACGTCTTCACCAGTATTGGTATTTTGTGCTTTAGGCTTAGCATCATTTGTACTATCTGATTCGTTGATTGTAGCCTTTGGTAAATCAACTGCTTTTTTATTATTAGTATAGTCAAGTATTTTGATTTTCTCATCAACTGTATCATTCTTATTATTTGCATTACTGTCAAAAGGATTATCGCTAATAACTTTTTTACTCTTAGTTTTTTTCTTAGCTGTTGATTTATTTTCTTCATCATCCACAAGTATAGTATTTGCTCGTAGATCGGTTACAAAGTTCTTAGTGGAATCAAATACAACCTTAAAAGATTTTATAAATGCATCAACAATGTCCATTATTGATAAATTTGTTGTAAGGATTATCGATAGAACTGCTAATGTACTTACCACTATATAGCTTCCCTTAACACCTAATAGAGATAAGCACATTGATGTTAGAAGATTACCTATAACACCTCCACCTATACCACCTTCAATACCTAAATAGAATGATCTACTTAGTGAGTTTATGGTTATAATATCTTCCGGTATATCCTGCCTAAAAATTAGAGTGTATGTAATAACGAAACACATGTATAGACTTATAAAGCTAAACATAAATTTTGACCTTTTATTTTTAAAATCTTGGTTTAACGAAAAAAAACTATAAACAATAATAATATATGGAAGAACATAGGCAGGCGTAGATAGCAAGCCCATAAATGAGTTCTTTATTAAAGCTCCAACTTTACCGACCGAATTAGTATGTAAGCTAAATATACACAAAATACTAAATGATATCTGTAATAAGACCTTTATTTCATTCGCTTTTTCGTTTTTGTTAACAGTTTTCCTGCTCCGACCTCTTTTTTTTGTCAAATCAATCACCTCTTTTGTTTATAGACAGCACGAGATTTCATTTTGCCAGTAACCTGTATTTAGAAAATAAAAACTTAGAAACATAGAGTTCCTTTGTTTTAGCCAGATTTTTTCCTAAAAAATAACCTGCAAAAAAATAAAGTGTCAAATTAATTAACACTTTACATGAACATTATAACATACAAAACTACTTTATTTAAATACTTTCATTATTCTTGATTTTGATTAAGCACTGCCTTATGACTATTAGTTTCATCTAATAATATATTTTCATCACTGCTATTGCTATCTACTATTATACCATTACTCTCCCCATGGGGTGATGTATTTTGCACTTCACTTTCTTCTCTTCTTTCAAGTATCATTTCATTAAGTTTTTTTAGCGCTTTATTGAGGCCCCCTACTTCATCAATTAATCCAAGATCAACTGCATTTTTTCCAACCAAAATTGAACCAATATCGTTTGCAATCTCATCGGTTTCATTCATTAGCTCGACAAATTTTTCTCTTGGGATCTGAGATGTTCTTATTACAAAGTCAATTATTCTTTGCTGCATTTTTTCAAAATATTTAAAGGTTTGTGGAACTCCTATTACGAGTCCATTCATTCTTATCGGGTGTACAGTCATCGTTGCCGTTGGTACAATAAAAGAGTAATCACACGATGTAGCTAGAGGTACTCCAATGCTGTGACTTCCTCCTAAAACTAGAGAAACTGTAGGCTTAGACAAGCTGGCTATCATTTCTGAAATTGCAAGCCCGGCCTCAACATCGCCACCAACTGTATTTAGGATTACTAAGAAACCTTCAATCTCCTTATTTTGTTCAACTGCTACCAATTGGGGAATAATGTGTTCGTACTTTGTTGATTTATTTTGTGGTGGAGATACGCTATGGCCTTCTACGTGGCCTATAACAGTCAAAAACTGGATTCTATTACTTGTGCTTGGAACATTCTGTGTTCCCATTTCTTTAATATTTTTTAAATTAGGATTCTCATTTACACTAATTGTTGCTTTTTGAGGTTCGCCCTTTTCTCCATTATCTGAAAGCAGACCTATATTATCAAACTCCATTAACAACACTCCTATATAAAACTTTTCTATTCTAGATATTATTAGATATTATTATTTTAGCCATAAAAAAAACTACTATACTGAAAATAGCATAGTAGTTTTAAAAAATAAAATTATTTGTTTAAATCAAACTCTTTGTGCAATAGTTTTACTGCCTTTAGGAGATTATCTCCGTTTATTAAACATGATATAGTTGTATTAGAGTCAGATGATTGTAATATTTTTATATTGCCCTTTGACAAAGCCAAGACTAATCTAGCCATTACACCAGGCACTCCATGAATTTTGTATCCAATAATCGTTACTTTACTACAGTCTGTAATCATATTATATTCAATTTCATAGTTATCTAAAATATTTTCAATAGGTTCTATGTTCTTTTTCTCAATAGTGAATACCTTTCTGTCATCAAAAAAGTTAATCATATCGATACTAATATTTTTCTTCATTAATTCCTTTAATATAAATTCATTTCTTTCGTCTTCTGAAGTAATATTAAGCTTCACTTGTACTATGTCATTCATATGGGCTACAGCAGTAATTAGATTTTTATCATATCCCACTTTTTTAGGGAGCTTTAAATAAGAATACTGACCATTAATAATAGTTCCATCTGAATCATTAAAGGTATTCTTTACTTTTAATGTAAGATTTGATCTTTGAGCTATTTCTACAGCTTTTGGGTGTATTACCTTTGCACCGCATCTCGCCATTTGATAGACTTCCTCATAACATAGAGAGTCTATTACATTTGCTTCTGAAACAAGTCTAGGATCAGCTGTCATCACGCCATCAACATCTGTATAGATTTCTATCACCTCTGCTTTTAAGGCTTCACCTAGAATAGCTGCGGAAGTATCGCTACCGCCTCTCCCTAGGGTTGTTACATCTCCATCATTGGATACACCTTGAAACCCTGTAACAATAACTATCTTATCCTCTTTAAGATAATTTATCATTTTTGATGGATCAACCTTAATTACTTCAGCTTCACCAAAATTTGAGTTTGTTGTTATACCTGCCTGAAAGCCTGTCATTGCCACCGCATCATAGCCCTTAGACTTAATAGTGTTTGCCATTAAAACTGCTGATATTATTTCTCCACAGCTCATTAATAAGTCTAATTCACGGCTTGAATACTCGGGATAAATAGATTTGGCAAGCTTTAGTAGAGTATCTGTTGCATAGGGATCGCCATTCCTTCCAATGGCAGATACTACAACAACAGGAAGTTTACCAGATGCCTTTGTTTTAATAATTTTTTGAGCTACCTTATCTCTTAAATCCTTTGTAGCAACAGAAGTACCACCAAATTTTTGTACAACTATGTCCATATTTGTCCCCCTTGTACCATACCCTTGGGTCTGATTATATTTCATAATATGAATATTACTGTAGTGATGTTACTTCTAATATAAATATCTGAACAAATTGCATAATTACAATCTAACAAAACTCGCTACTATATAGCTTTAAGCCATACCACATTTTTTATGCAATTGTCTCCTCTATCTAAAGATATAGGCTACTATTACCGTATTGATCTCGCTCAAGTTCAATAATAATCATGTCGCTTCCTATTTTTTTTACACATTCCCACGGAATTTCTACAAAGTCTTTTTCTGAGAAAATTGAGAAATGACTTTTCGTATCAGGCACTAATAGAGCCTTTATCTTACCGGTTTTCTCATCTATAAGCAAATCTGATTCAGCAAGCATTCCTAGTCTACAGCCATCACTTAAGTTAACTATTTCCTTACCACCAAGTTCACCAAATTTCATAATATTCTTCCTCCTTATGTTTTATTCATTATTAATATATTTATAAAAATAGAGAAAGAAATATTACTAAATTTAATATTGATTTAAGAAAGTGAGTCTTTTATACATTCAAAGGTATCTTTAGTAGTTTTTTCATCTAGCTTACCTACTAGGGATAGACTTACCTTGTCACTAGTAAAGATTTTATCTACAATGCTCCTTATATCATACATATTAATATCATCAATCGTTTTTAGTACTTGTTCCATAGTTCTTATCTTCTTACCATATATTTCAGATTTTCCTAGCATAGACATAATGCTGCTAGTGCTTTCTAATCCTAAGATATAGTTTCCTTTTAATTGTTCCTTAGAACGGTTTAATTCATCTTCTGTAATACAATTGGCAATCAGATTCTTTGTTTCGTCAGTAATCAATTTAACAGCATTAGATAGCTGAGATGGGTTCAGACTTAAATAAATAGAAAATAGTCCAAAGTTTTTATAAAAACTTGGGTGAGAGTAGATTGAGTAAGCTAAACCATGCTCTTCCCTTACACTTTGGAATAATCTAGAACTCATACTCCCACCAAATATATTATTTAGTACATATAGCGGATATAAATTTTGTTCTCCATTATTAGATATACCTTCAAATCCAAGGCAAACATGAACCTGCTCAATGTCTTTGTTTCTATATGTGTAATTACTATGAAATATAGGTTTATTAATAGTACTACCCTTATTAGTTTTAAAAGGAAAACTTCCAAATTTTTTATTGAGTTCATTTACTAAATGTTTTTCTTCAAAGCTGCCTGCAACAGAAATGACAATATTATCACTCGTATAATTACATTCCATAAACTTAAGTACATCTTCTCTTTTTAGGGATTCTATTGAATCATATGTTCCTAGGATTGGATAACCTAATGAGTGTTTATGAAATATAGTCTTCGATAATGAATCATATACTAGATCCTCTGGAGAGTCTTCGTACATACTTATTTCTTCACAAACTACACTTTTTTCTTTTAATATCTCATTCTCATCAAATTTTGAATTCAATAACATATCACTTAGAATGTCAATAGAAATATCTATATGAGAATCTAATACCTTAGCGTAATAGCATGTACACTCTTTGCTCGTAAAGGCATTTAATTGTCCTCCTATACTGTCCATATGTGATGCAATTTCCTTTGCTGATCTATTAAATGTTCCTTTAAAAAGCATGTGCTCAATAAAATGTGACACTCCATTATTTTCATTGTTTTCTGCTATAGATCCTGTGTTAATCCATATACCTATAGAAGTAGATCTCACATGTGGGATTCTTCTCGTAATAACTTTAATACCATTATTTAAAGTAAATTTTTTATGCATGCTTATCTCCCTTGTTATAAATTTTCGAAGAGGGTGTATCTCAATGACGAATTTCTGAGATAACCCCATAAATTTAGGATTACTTGTTTAGTAACCCTAACCTAGACTAAGACTATTATAATTTAGTTTATATATTTAATCAAGGGGATTCAATACGTCCGTAACGGTACCAACCTTTATATTCTTATTATTTATGGATTGGATCAGGTGGTCTAATGCCTTTACTGTCTCTTTTTTTGGATGCATCAATACTATTGATCCCTTTAAAGGCTTATTTAGAACCCTTTCTATTATCTTGTTATAGGTAGAATCATTTCTCCAATCAATTGTATCTACGTTCCAAAGGACTGTTTTGTATCCTAATTCATCAGCAACTTTTAATGTAGCTTCATTATAGTCCCCTGCTGGAGGCGCAAAATAGACCATATCTATTCCTAGTATTTCCTTAACTATATTATGGGTTCTTTCAATTTCTACTCTATTATCCTCTTGACCTAGCTTACTATGCATTCTATGGCCGTATCCATGATTTCCTATTTCATGACCCTTCTCGTGGATCGTCTTAAGCATTTCAGGGTTATTCTTAGCCCATCTGCCAGTAACGAAAAAGGTAATTTTAACATCGTTCTTTTCAACTATATCAAGAATAGGCGGAATAAGTTCTGTTCCCCAATCAACGTTACAGGTGAATGCTATGTAGTCTTTATTATTACCACTTCGAATGGGTTCAATTTTTCCACTCTCAAAAACAGATAATACAGTGTCATTAGACATAAAGAACGAAAAGATTAGAATAACTAATAAAATAATAGGTATGATAAATGTTTTGACTGTTCTTGTCATAGATATCCCTCCCTTATGTAATCTTATGAAAGGAGTAGGATAGATATGCTTATTCAAGATTTTGTCAAAATAAAAAAACTCAATTGTATTGAGCTTTTCCGCATTCGATCAGATTTTCTTCGAAAAAAAAACATAAACCTTTTTGGTTTATGCCTTCTTATTTTTTTCTTCATCTGCTGCTAGAGCTGCTTTTCTAGATAGGTTTATTCTACCTTGCTTATCTATTTCAACAACCTTCACAACAATTTCGTCTCCAACCTTAAATAGATCTTCAACTTTTGCTATACGCTCTTTAGCCACTTGAGAAATATGTACTAGTCCTTCTTTACCTGGTAATACTTCTACAAATGCGCCAAAGTTAGTTATTCTCATAATTTTCCCAACATAAATTTCGCCTACTATTACTTCTTTAACTATTTCTTCAATAATTTTTATAGCTTTATCGCCCTGCTCCATATTGTTAGCAGTAATAAAGACTGAACCATCATCTTCGATATCTATTTTAACATCTGTTTCTGCAATTATCTTATTGATTGTTTTTCCACCTGGACCAATAATATCACGTATTTTCTCAGGATCAACCTTTGTTTTTATTACTCGTGGAGCATATTTAGACATTTCACTGCGAGGATTAGAAATTACTGAATTCATTTTATCAAGAATAAATAATCTTCCAAGCCTTGCTTGTTCTAATGCTCTCTCTAAAATTTCTTTACCTAAACCATGTATTTTAATGTCCATTTGAATCGCAGTTATACCTTCAGCTGTTCCTGCTACCTTAAAATCCATATCTCCTAAAAAGTCTTCCATACCTTGAATATCACTTAGTATTGCTACTTTATCATCATTTTTAATTAATCCCATTGCTATACCTGCCACAGGTGCTTTTATAGGTACACCAGCGTCTAAAAGGGATAATGTACTGCCACAAACACTGGCCTGTGATGAACTTCCGTTTGAACTAAGTACTTCAGAAACCAATCTTACTGCGTATGGGAAGTCTTCTTCAGAAGGAATTACTGGTTCAAGTGCTCTTTCAGCGAGGGCACCGTGACCAATTTCTCTTCTACCTGGTCCTCTAAGGAATCTAGTCTCTCCAACACTATACGGAGGGAAATTATAATGATGCATATATCTTTTGGACTCTTCTAGACCTAGTCCATCTAACATTTGAGCGTCGCCAAGGGCACCTAAAGTTGCAATAGTAAGTACCTGAGTCTGACCTCTTGTAAATAATCCTGAACCATGTGTTCTTGGCAATACACTTACTTCAGAGCTAATTGGTCTAATTTCATCTGGTTTTCTATTATCAGGTCTTATTGATTCATGGGTAATCATTTCTCTTACAATTTCTTTAATCATTCCATCTAATGAAGCTCGTATATCCTTTTCATTTTCAGGATATTCTTCGACGAACTTGTTCATTACGTCTTCTTTAACTTGCTCGATATTTTCATTACGTTCTTGCTTATCTTTTGTTCTAATAGCTTCCTTCATCTTTGTTATTGCATATTCTCTGACTGCAGTATCTACAGTTTCATCTACTTTGCATAATTCTACATTTTGCTTTTCTACCCCTACTTCATCAGCAATTTTCTCTATGAACTCTACAATTTTCTTTATTTGCTCGTGGGCAAACATTATACCATCAAGCATGACACTTTCAGGAATTATATTTGCACTAGCTTCAACCATCATAATAGCATCTTTTGTTCCAGAAATAACTAGGTTCATCTCTGTAATTGCTCTCTGCTCAGTTGTTGGGTTCACAACAAAGTTTCCATCTATTAAACCGACTATCACGGATCCAGTTGGTCCTTGAAAAGGTATGTCGGAAATAGATAAAGCTATAGAAGAACCTATCATTGCTACAACATCGGGTGTACAATCCTGTTCAACTGATAATACGGTAGCGATAACTTGTACGTCATTTCTATATCCCTTAGGGAATAGTGGACGAATAGGTCTATCAATTAATCTAGAAGTTAAAACAGCCTTTTCAGAAGGTCTTCCTTCTCTTTTAATAAAGCCGCCAGGAATTTTTCCTACTGAGTATTGTTTTTCTTCAAAATCAACACTTAAAGGGAAAAAATCAATGCCTTCTCTTGGCTTGGAAGATGCAGTTGCAGTAATTAGTACCACAGTCTCGCCATAACTAAGAAGTACAGCACCACCTGCTTGTTCTGCTACTTTCCCGATTTCAGCTTTAAGGGTTCTACCAGCAAGTTCCATTTCAAAAACTTTAACCATTGTATACCTCCTTACAAATATATAATTTAAATGTATACTAACTTTATTTCTATAGAGATTCATGTAAAACTACTAATTTATACATATCCAAAACTACCAGAGGCATCGAGTATTTGTATTTGTATATCTATAAATTAAGTTTTGCCATGTAAACTCTATTTATTAAAATATTATTTCCTACTATGTAATAAAAAAAACTAAAATGATTATCCTTTATCAATAGAATTTACGATAAATCTTTTACATTTTGATTTCCTGAATCCCATTGAAACATCGGTTATTAAGAAAATTAAAATGTAGATTTATAAGCGTATTCTATCTATATGGAGAATTTTTCCTTAAGACAATAAAATAATAGAGCGGGTTGGGTCCCCGCTCAAAAACTATTTTCTTAATCCAAGTTTAGCTATTAATTCTCTATATCTTTGGATATCCTTATTCTTAAGATAGTTTAGTAAGTTTCTTCTTTTACCAACCATCTTTAATAGACCTCTACGTGAGTGATGGTCTTTCTTATGAGTCTTTAGATGATCATTTAAATCATTAATTCTAAAAGTAAGTAATGAAATTTGAACTTCAGGTGAACCAGTATCTGATTCATGTACCTTATGTTCTGCAATAATCGTATCTTTGATTTCCTTAGTTAACATTAACTTCACCTCCTCTTTTATTATCCCCTAATGCCTAGAAAACGTCGGTGATTCGATAATCTAAGCGAAAGGTTTCTACGCTATGCAATTTTAACATAAAAATTTATTGTTGTAAATATATATTTGAAAAATAAATTTTAAACTCTAAAGAGCAAAAGTTTTAAAATATTCTTTACTATATAAAGTGTCTTTATTAATTTGAGCACATAATTCATCAATACTATTAAACTTAATCTCATCTCTTATTCTATGAAGAAAACGAACTTCAACTTCCTCACCATAGATATTTTTATTAAACTCTAATATATATGTTTCTATATTATAATTTTTTTGATTAAACGTAGGATTAAAGCCTACATTGGTTATACTATTGTATATACGATTGTTTACTTTTGTTTTTGAAACATATACACCGGGCTTTGGTAAACTCATATTAAAGTCTATTGATATATTAGCTGTAGGAAACCCAAGCTTTGAACCTAATTGTTTTCCCTTTATAACCCTACCAACTATTGAATAATTTCTTCCTAAAAACATATTAGCTTTTTCAATTAGGCCTTGAGATAAAAAGTGTCTAATAGCTGTACTACTGATAATTTCATCTTCAAATCGAACTGGAGGTACTATGGTTAAATCAAAGGAATAGTTCTTGGAAAATTGCTCAAGTATAGCAATATCTCCTTCGGCTTTTTTTTCCAAAACGACAATCGGTACCTACAGTCATGGAAGACATATTTAATTTTTCTAATAAAATTTTTTCAACAAAGTCTTTGGCACTAATATTTCTTTGAAAATCGTCAAAATCAACCATAAACAAAAAATCAATGCCTATTTTTCTGAAAAGGTCTATTTTTTGCCTTTTGTTTACAATTATTTTGGGCGGATTTTTTGTATTGATTACTCCTCTTGGATGATTGGAAAAGGTATATATAACACTCTTAAAATTATTTTCACGACAATTCTCTATAAGAGAATTCATTAGTGTTAAATGACCCTTATGTATCCCATCAAATGAACCAAGAGAAACTCCAGTCATATATGATAGTTTATCAATTTCCGATAATGAATGTATTACTTCCATAGAGCTTCTCCTCACTAATTTAAGAGAATAATTTTTTCATTTTAATAAATGGCGTGCCTTCTTCATTGTGATATATTCCTAAGGCAATAAATTTATCTTCTACATAAAGTCTTACTATCTCCCCATCTTGAATTTGATTACGTAATTCAAAACCGTTTTCCCTTAGACTAACACCATTAAGAATAAATTTCAAAGCATATGGTCTAACATCAACACGAGGCATAAACATTAGTGGATAATCTATGTTATAAAAATACTTATTTTCAATTTTATCTAAATCAGCTTCATTTAGTTCTTCAATACTTATAGTGTTTTCTAGCTTGAAAACACCACTTTCAAGTCTTTCTAGAAAAGACATATGGGCTCCTGGGCCAAGTACCTGTCCTATATCATGGCATAAAGTTCTAACATAGGTTCCCTTAGAACACTTTACATCAAAAAGGACTCTATTATCAACTATTTTCAAAATATTCAAATAGAAAATAGTCATTTTCCTTGCCTCACGCTCTATTTCTTTTCCTTCCCTAGCAAGCTCATATAGCTTCTTTCCCTTATGTTTTAATGCTGAGTACATTGGGGGAATCTGAAGCTGCTCACCCTTAAACTTATTAAATACCTCTATAATATCACTTTCGGTAACATTTACAGTACTCTCTGATATAATATTGCCCCATCTATCTTGGGTATCTGTAGCTTTTCCTAGGGTAAGCTCGGCTCTATAGACCTTTGTATCATTTTGTAGATACTCAATGATCTTTGTAGCCTTTCCTATGCACACCGGGAGTACTCCTACAGCCATCGGGTCCAGAGTGCCTGTATGACCAACTTTTTTTAAGTTTATCTTTTTTCTTACTACAGAAACGATATCGTGGGATGTCATATTTGGAGGTTTCAGAATGTTTAGTATACCTTTCATATCTTCACCTATATCATGTATATAGAATGCATTATAAACAAAATACAATTTCTATATACTAAAATTTATTTTCAAATTTTTCTACTATAATTTTTTTTGCATTTTCAATTGTATCAAATATAGTGCAACCTGATGCTTTTTTATGTCCACCACCATTAAACTCCATTGCAATAAGACTTACATCAAAGTCATACTTAGCTCTAAACCCTACCTTTATCTCGTTAGGTGAAAGTTCCTTAAGGAGTATAGAGACTTCCACACCATCAATGTCTCGTCCATATTCAATAATGCCATCTGATTCTGATGGATGAGTATTATTCCTTTCAAACATCTGTATCGGCACAGAGATAATAGATAATTTCCCATCATAAAAAACTTCAAGTGAACTTAAAGAATCGGACAAAAGTCTTATCTTATTAACTGGCTTGTTCTGATAGAGTTCAGTAACTATACGTGTTATGTCGACTCCTGATTCTAATAAATCAGCGGCTATCCTTAGTGTTTCCGGCGAAGTATTACTATACTTGAAGCTGCCGGTATCAGTTGATAATGAAACATATAAGGATTCTGCTATGTCTTTTTTTATCTCAATATTTAGCTCTTTAATAACTTTATATACAATTTCACCACAGGAAGAAGCATCAGGATCGACTATATTATACTTCCCATAGTAGGTATTAGTCCTGTGGTGATCTATATTCAGTATTTCTTCACTTAAATCCAAGAGTTTACCTCTATCTCCTAGTCTTTCTATATCACTAGTGTCTGTAGTTATTATTAAATCTGGATTAATATTTAAATTCACAAAAGATCTGGTAGACATAATATTATTATGTTCGGCCAAAAACTTCAAATTAGATGGTATTTCATCATCAAGAATTATTGATACATCCATATTAAGTAAGCAAAGAGCTTTTTTTAGAGCTATTGATGATCCTAGTGTATCACCATCTGGAAGTATATGGGGAAGAATGATTATTTTTTTCTTCCCCATATAATATTAGATATATCCACACTAATCATTATCTTCCACGTCCTGCTTTACATGTGAATCTTTCTTTACTTTCTCAATAAGATCGTTCATGTACATACCTTGCTTTATAGAATTATCAGATTTAAATATTGGTTCCGGTGTGTATCTTAGTTTTAAGTGTTTTCCTAACTCTTTTCTAATAAATCCCTTAGCTTTGTTCAAAGCTTCTATGGTTTCAACATTATCGTCTTCCTTATCGAAAGTGCTTACATATATGCTCGTATATCTCAGGTCTCTAGTAGTTTCAACATGAGTAACACTTAATAATCTTGAAATCCTAGGATCCTTTAATTCATTCCTTATGACACTGCTTACAATCTTTTTGATTTCTTCAGAAATTCTATTGGATCTGGAATAACCCATTTTTTCACCATCCTTATTGAGACGTTATAGAGATTCAAGTAAAACTAGTAATTTACACACAGCCAAAACTCTTAGAAGCGCTGAGTATTTGTATATGTATAAATTAAGTTTTGCTATATGAACTCTATATATATAAAGGTTTATGTTCTTGGAATTTCTTCAATTATATATGACTCAATTATGTCTCCTTCTTTGATGTCATTATAGTTTTCAAGTCCTATACCACATTCATAGCCTGAAAGAACTTCTTTCGCATCATCTTTAAATCTCTTTAGTGAGGATATCTTGCCATCAAGAATGACAATTCCATCTCTAACAAGACGAACACTCGAGTTACGAGTAACCTTTCCTTCAAGGACATATGCACCTGCAATAGTTCCAATATTTGGAACTTTGAATGTTGCTCTAACCTCAACCTTACCAAGTACAACTTCCTTATATTCAGGATCTAACATACCCTTCATGGCTGCTTCAACATCAGCTATTGCCTCATATATAATTCTGTAAGTCTTAAGATCAATGTTTTCTCTAGCAGCTAAATTCGTAACACTTGTAGAAGGTCTAACATTAAATCCAATAATAATAGCATTAGAAGCAGAAGCTAGTAAAATATCTGGATCTGTGATTGTTCCAACAGCACCATGAATAACATTTACTCTTACTTCTTCATTAGTTATTTTGATCAATGATTGCTTTAATGCTTCAACAGAACCTTGAGCGTCAGCCTTTACAATAACGTTTAAGTCTTTAACTTCTCCTTGCTGGATTTGCTCAAATAGATCTTCTAGTGACACGTGCTGTGTAGACTTTAAGTTTTTCTCTCTGATTTCTTGTTGACGTTTTTCAGCAATTAATCTTGCTGTTTTATCATCTTTAACTTTACCAAACCTATCACCAGCCTCTGGTACATCAGAAAGTCCTAGTATCTCAACTGCACTAGACGGTCCAACTGTCTTAACTCTTTTACCTTTATCATTAAACATTGCTCTTACTCTTCCGTAAGTATGTCCTGCAACTATTGAATCTCCAACGCTTAATGTACCTGTTTGAACAATTACTGTTGCAACCGGTCCTCTACCTTTATCAACTTCGGCTTCAATTATTGTACCTACAGCAGGTCTACTAGGATTAGCTTTTAATTCTTGCATTTCAGAAACTAAAATAATCATCTCTAGCAGCTGATCAATACCTTCGCCCTTTAGAGCAGAAACAGGTACGCTAACTATATCGCCACCCCATTCTTCAATGAGAATACCATGATCAGATAGTTCTTGCTTTACTCTGTCAGGATTAGCATTAACCTTATCTATTTTATTTACTGCAACTATCAATGGAACTTTAGCTGCTTTTGCATGGTTAATGGCTTCAATAGTTTGTGGCATAACTCCATCGTCGGCAGCTACAACTAAAATTGCTATATCTGTAATTTGAGCTCCTCTAGCACGTAGCGAGGTGAAAGCCTCATGGCCAGGAGTGTCTAAGAAAACAATTTTTTGTCCATTTATTCTAACTTCCGATGCACCTATATGCTGTGTTATACCACCGGCTTCTCCAGCCGTAACCTCAGTTTCCCTAATTGCATCTAGAAGGGAAGTTTTACCATGGTCAACGTGTCCCATTACAGTTACAATTGGAGCTCGATTTTTTAAATCCTTAGGATCATCTTCTATTTCATCAAACATATCTACTACTTCTTCCTCTGAAGCTTTTAAAGAAGTTTTTAATCCATACTCTGCAGCAATTAACTCAGCTGTTTCATATTCAATTTCTTGATTAACTGCAGCCATAATCCCAAGATTCATTAACTTCATGATTAGTTCATTTGGGCTGGCTCCTATTATTTCCGCAAAATCTTTTACAATTATTCTCTCTGGAAGCTGAAGTTCATTAGTGTTGATATTTGTATTTTGATTAGTCAAATTATTTTCCTCGCTTTTTTTATCTCTAACTTTTTTCTTTTTAGAATTATTTTCATTCGTAGGTGTATCACTTGAATCTGCTTTGGCTGTATCATCCTTTTTAGGACTATAGTATTCCAGAATAAGTCTTGCTGCTTCATCTTCTAGAGTACTCATATGATTAACAACTTCAACATCAAATTCCTTTAATTTGTTTATGAGTTCTTTGCTGGATACACCAATTTCCTTTGCTAACTGATAAACCCTAGTTTTTGACACATATTTCACCCCCTAAAATATTGACGGATTAAAATTCGTCTTAGGTTGATGTCAAAAGCTCAAGTTCTAACGTGAACTTTTCTCCCAGCCTATCTATAGAGATTCAAGTAGAACTATTAATTTATACACATCAAAAACTCCTAGAAGCATCGAGTATTTTGATATATATAAATTAAGTTCTGCTATATGAACTCTATATATTTGACTTTATTAATAATCCGTGACGAATCATATTTCGCTTTTATAAAGGTCCAATATCCTTTTCGAAAATTTTTCGTCTTTGATACCAATTATTGCTCTGTTAAATTTTCCTATTGCATTTGACAGCTCATCTTTACTTCCAAAAACTATAAATGGAACATTTTTTGAATCACAAAAATTCATAAATTTATTCTTACTGTTGCTCGAAGCTTCATCGGATATAATTATAAGTTTGATTTTATTTTTTTTAATGAAAAGTTCGCAGGTGTTCTCACCTGATAAAAGATTTCCAGATTTCTGTGCAAATCCTAAAAGTGATAAAATTTTAGCCTTCATTTTTTCTAAGCTCCTCTGTTAACTTTTCATATATTGTATCAGGAATTTCCTGCCCAAAGGCCCTATTAAGGGACTTTCTTTTTTGAGCTGCCTTTAAGCAATTCTCGTCTGGACAGATATACGCACCTCTTCCGTGGGCTTTACCAGTAAAGTCAACACTGATTTCACCATCTTTACTCTTAACAATTCTGATAAGCTCTTTTTTAGTTTTCTGTTCATTACAGCCCACGCATTTTCTTAGAGGTATTTTCCTTTTCATCATAATCATACCTCCCAATGATTCAATGTATTATAATTATTCAATAGAAGCTTGATATTGTGATTCACTTTTTATATCAATTTTCCATCCAGTTAATTTTGCAGCTAATCTAGCATTCTGACCTTCTTTGCCTATGGCTAAAGATAATTGATAATCCGGAACTACAACTAGTGCAGATTTATCATTGTCATGAATTACTACTTTAAGAACCTTTGATGGACTTAGCGAATTTGAAATTAGTTTCCCTGGATCTTCATCCCACTTAATAATATCAATTTTTTCTCCTCTTAGTTCTTCAACAATGTTTTGAACTCTAGATCCTCTCTGTCCAACACAAGCACCCACAGGGTCTATATTCAGATCAGAAGAATATACAGCTAGTTTTGTTCTAGAACCGGCCTCTCTTGATATTCCCCTTATTTCAACAACTCCATCATGAATTTCCGGTACTTCTAATTCAAAAAGTCTTTTCACAAGACCAGGGTGAGTTCTAGACACAACTATTTGTGGTCCCTTGGTAGTCTTTTTAACCTCTACGATATATGTCTTTATTCTACTCGATTGTTTATAGGTCTCACCTTCAATTTGCTCATTAGGAAGCAGTACAGCTTCAACTCTTCCAAGATTTATGTATACTATCCCTTTACTAATTCGTTGTACAATTCCAGTGACAATTTCACTCTCTCTATTTACAAATTCTTGGTATATAACTGATCTTTCGGCTTCTCTTATTCTTTGTACTACTACCTGCTTAGCAGTTTGAGCAGCAATTCTACCGAAATTTCTAGGTGTTACTACCTTTTCAACAATATCTGAAATTTCGTAGTTTGGATCAATTTTCTTTGCCTCTTCCAAGCTTATTTCAAATAAGTCATTTTCCATATTTTCTACTACTTCTTTACGAGAGAAGACTTTAACCCCACCATGCTCTCTGTCTATTATAATTTTTACATTTTGAGCTGAGCCAAAATTCTTTTTATAGGCGGTAATTAGCGCAGCTTCAATAGCATCAATTAATGTCTCTTTAGATATTCCTTTTTCTTTTTCAAGTTGGTCTAAAGCATCAAACAACTCATTTTTCACAATATATACCCCCTAGTCAAAGTTGATCAACAGCTTAACTATAGAAACCTTGTCTCTAGCAATTTCAACAGTTCCTTTAGCTTCTCTTTCTATTAAAATCATATTATCTTTAAGTCCTAATAACTTACCCTTAATAACTTTTTCACCATTTAAGGGATGATAAAGTCGTGCTTCAACCAACTTTCCTGAATATTTTTCAAAGTCAATATCCTTTTTTATCGGTCTTTCAATACCTGGTGACGAAACCTCAAGAAAATAATTTTCTTTAATTGGATCTAAAGTATCAAGTCTCTCGCCTAAATATTCACTAACTGCTTGGCAATCATCTAAGCTTAGACCAGCATCTTTATCAAGATAAACTCTGAGATACCTATGTTGACCTTCCTTAACAAACTCTATTTCAACTAGTTCCAATTTTTTTTCCTCTAAAAATGGTGAAACTATTTCTTCGATTATATCTACAACTCTCTTTTTTTTCAACTTCTAACCTCCTTTTAAATATTGTTTATAACCGTATTTTTCCGTAAATTACTACACTATATACGTCCATGAATAAAATCTTCTTTTATATTGCTCTAACCCCGATTATCCATGAGAATTTCAAAACTCTACTGAGTCCTTTTTATTCTAAGTCCTCCATCAAATTCCCGACGTACCCTTTAGGTATGCCTTCGAACTTGATGAAAGCCTTAGAATTCAAAATTACTTGCACCCTTTCAAGCTTTTCATAAATAGTACGGGGCTAAGATTTCATTTTATGATTAATGGACTTACAATTCTAAACTTCTTATAGCATAATTAACATAAAAAAAATCATGGGTATCGAACCCCTTCGTTCTGGTCAGATTTTTCTTCGAAAAATGACCTCAATGACAAAGAGTGGGAAAGTCCCACTCTTTAAGAAATGTCATATTATTATATGGAAATTATATCATAAAGAGTAAAACGGTGCAACTTTAAACCCAGATTCTTCATGGAAAGTTTGAAAATATACAAGTAGTTTTGATTTCAAAAGTTTTCATGGAGTTCGAAGGCATACTAACTCGATACATCTGATACTTGATGAATGTCTCAGAAACAAAGTGACGTAGTAGAGTTTTGAATTTTCTATGAATAATCTGAGTTAGAATAGAGACAGCTGATTTAGTTTTGGCAAATTATTCAAACAACCGTGATTTTCTAGGGTTTCAATAACTGTTCTAGAAACTTTAGTTTTTAGCCTTATATCCTCAATCGATAAGTATTCACCTTTACTACTTTCAGTTGCAATATTTCTAGCAGCATTTTCCCCAACACCTTGCAGTGATCTAAGTGGCAATAATATGCAGTTATCTTTTATCCGGAATTTATCTGAGTCCGATTTATATAAATCGACTCTCAAAAACTTAAAACCACGACAATACATTTCAAAGGCTACTTCTAATACTGTCATAAGATCTTTTTCCTTTTGACTTAATCCATTACCAAGACTAGATAACTCCTTTATCTTATCTAGCACGCCTTCCTTCCCTTTACAAATCAAATCGCCATCAAAATCATCTACCTTAGTTGAAAAATACGTTGCATAGAATGCCAAAGGATAGTGTACCTTAAAAAATGCTATTCTAAAAGACATCATTACATATGCCACAGCATGGGCTTTAGGGAACATGTACTTAATCTTTTGGCATGATTCTATGTACCATTTAGGAACCTTTTTTTCGTTCATAAGGGCTTCATTCTCTGGAGTCAAACCCTTACCCTTTCTGACCCTCTCCATTATTGTAAAAGCTTCTTTTGGCGGTAAATCCCTTAAAATCAAGTAGTTCATTATATCATCTCTGGTGGAGATAACGTTCTTAAGTTCAGCTGTACCAGCCCTTACCAAGTCCTGTCCATTATTGAGCCATACATCAGTCCCATGGGACAATCCACTGATTCTAACCAATTCTGCGAAGGTTGTAGGCTTCGTATCAACTAGCATCTGCCTTACGAATTTTGTTCCAAATTCCGGTATACCTAATGAACCAACGCTTATATTAAAGTCCTTATCAACTACCTTTAGAGTTTCTGTTGAAGTAAATATTTTTATAGTTTTTTCATCATCCAGTGATATAGCTTGAGGGTCAATTCCCGTTAATTCCTCTAGTTCTTTTATAATTGTTGGAACGTCGTGCCCAAGTATATCCAGCTTAAGTAAACGACCACTTATTGCATGATAATCAAAGTGAGTAGTTATTACTCCTGAGGTTTTATCGTTTGCAGGGTATTGAACCGGTGTAAAATCATGAACCTCCTTGTAGTCTGGAACAACCATTATACCGCCTGGATGTTGGCCAGTAGTTCTTTTTACTCCTGTACAGCTTGAAGCCAATCTTAGGATTTCTCTGCTGTTTTCAATAACTTCTCTTTCTTCAAAATATTTTTTAGCAAAACCAAAGGCAGTTTTTTCTGCAATAGTACCAATGGTTCCAGCTCTAAAGACGTATCCTGTTCCAAACAATTCTTCCGTATATTTATGTGCAACGGCTTGATATTCCCCTGCAAAGTTAAGGTCTATATCTGGCTCCTTATCTCCTTCGAAACCAAGGAAGGTTTCAAATGGTATTGCATGACCATCTTTACTATATTCGGTATTACACTTTGGACAAAGCTTATCGGATAAATCCGCTCCACTTTCATAGGATCCATCGGTTATAAATTCTGAGTTTTTGCAGTTTGGACACACATAATGAGGAGCTAAGGGATTAACCTCTGTAATATCACTCATCGTTGCAACGAAGGATGATCCTACAGATCCCCTTGATCCAACAAGATATCCATCCCTTAATGATTTTGTAACCAGCTTTTGTGCAATGATATACATTACTGCATAACCGTTGCTAATTATTGAGTTTAATTCTCTGTCAAGCCTTTTTTGTACTATTTCCGGAAGCGGATTACCATAGATGCTTTCAGCCTTTTCATAGCACATATTTCTTAAATCTTCATCGGAACCTTCAATTCTTGGAGGATATGTTTCCTCAGGTATAGGTAAAATATCTTCAACAGAGTCAGCTATGATATTTGGATTTTTGATTACTATTTCATGTGCTGTTTCATTGTCAAGATAATTAAAGTCTCTTAACATCTCCTCTGTCGTTTTGAAATATATTGGAGGCTGATTATCGGCATCAGAGTACCCTTGACCACCCATTAGTATCTTCCTTAACATCGAATCCTTGGGATCTAAAAAGTGAACATCACCTGTTGCAATTACAGGTTTATTATATGTTTTGCCGAGTTCTATGATCTTTTTGTTTATTTCTTTTAGGTCATCAAAGCTTTTTACAAGGCCCTTCTCTAACATAAAGCTATTGTTTTCAATTGGTTGTACTTCTAGAAAATCATAAAACTTAACGATATTTTCTATTTCCTGTTCACTCTTGTTACTCATAAGTCCTCTATAAAGTTCTCCTGCTTCACAGGCTGTACCTATAATTAAACCTTCTCTCATAGTAGAAAGTAAGCTTTTTGGCATTCTAGGTCTCTTATAAAAGGTCTCTAAGTGTGAATGTGTAACAAGCTTGTAGAGATTTTTAAGTCCAGTATAGTTCTTTACTAATATGTTTATATGATTTGTATCAAGCTTAGTATAATCTACTTTATCACTAAGTAAGCTGTTTATTTCTTTTAGTGAGTTAATATCTTTTTCTTTTAAAATTTCTATTAATTTAATAAATATTTTACCAGTGGCTACTGCATCATCAACAGCACGATGGTGATTCTCAAGTTTGATTTTGAAATGTTTAGCTAAATTGTTCAACTTAAATCTTTTAAGTTTAGTAACTAATATTCTACTTAAAGATAGTGTATCAAGAACAGCATTATTAAAGTCAAGGTTTAGTTTTCTTAAATTCTCCTTTATAAATGCGGTGTCAAAGGATGCATTGTGTGCAACTACCGGTGCGTCGCCTATAAAATCAATGAACCGAGGTAAGACCTCGTTTATTGTAGGCTTGTCTCTCACCATGTCGTCTGTAATCCCCGTAAGTTCCACAATTTTAGATGGAATTTTAACTTCTGGGTTGACTAAAGAAGAAAAGTTCTCTACAATCTCTCCACCTTTTATCTTCACAGCTCCAATTTCTGTTATTTTATCATGCTTAAATGAAAGACCGGTTGTTTCAATGTCAAATACTACATACGTGTCATCTAAGGTTTCATCATTACAGTTCTGAACTAATGGAGACCCATCATTCATTATATAACCTTCAATTCCATATATAACTTTAATTCCATATTTTTTACTTGCAGATATTGCTTCTGGATAAGCTTGAACTACACCATGATCGGTTATAGCTATAGCTTTATGCCCCCACTGTGAAGCTCTCTTTATGAGATCAGATACATTACATACACCATCCATTGAACTCATTTTCGTATGTGCATGGAGCTCCACCCTTTTTTCCTTGCTGCTGTCAACTCTTTCTTGATCTTTGACAAAAGATTTATTAATATCTCTAGCCATAATTATTGTTTCTTTTTCAAAAGTATCGTATCGTACACTTCCTTTAAGTTTATAGTAATTCCCTATAGAAATACTTTCATTAATAGATTCAGCATCTTCTTTACTTGCAAAAATCTTAACTCCTATTGATGAGGTATAGTCTGTAACAGATAGGGTTATCAATATCTTTCCGCTTTTTAATTCCCTTTCCTCTTTTTGAAACACTTTAGCCTCAATACAAACTATTCCATCCTCCTCAGATAAACCTTTTATCTTAACAATATCTCCACTTATTTTCTTTCCATGGATATTTTGTTTTTCGTTTTTAGATTTATCCTTCTTTTCATTACTTTGCTTCGGTGGAGGATTACTTGCCATAATTTTACTCAGTATAGAGTTAAGCTCTTTTTCCTTTTCCATTATATAGGTTTTATTACTATCCCCTTCAGTTGACTCTATAATTTTAAAAGTAACTTTTATTTTTTTGTCAAAGTCATTTTTAAAAATGTCTTCTATTAATTTATTGCATTTTTTTATATTAAGGTTTTCTAAACCCACGGGACTGTCCACCAAAACCTCAAGACAATCACTTGAGTTATCGTATCTTTTGCTGCAATTGTTAAGCCATCCAATCATGGATGGACTCTGCATTTTAATTTCGTATAATATGTTGTCCCAATAGTCTGATACAAGTTTTTCCATGTCATCGGGCAAAGACTTATATTCTGTATTTATAGAAATATCTTCAAGAAAAGGAAGACACTTATTTATATTCGACTTAAGTTCAAATAGTCTTTGTTTTTTAAGAATATCACCAGCATTTAATGTCAAACTTAATGTTTTTGAACATGTATTGTATTCTATTGAATTAAGGGAAATATGTGATTGATTATCAAGTAGTTTTCTTAAACTAGTAAGTGATGCATTTGTACCCATCTATTTACCTCCATGAGAATCTGTGTTTATAGCCTTAACCTCTTCTAAAATAGCTTCTACTATTTTGTCTTCTGGAACCTTTTTGATTATTTCCCCTTTTTGAATAATAAACCTGTTTTTTTCCTCCAGCAATGCCTATATCTGCTTCCCTTGCTTCCCCAGGACCATTGACCTCACAACCCATTACTGCAATTGTTATATTAGAATTCAAACTACCTAGTTCATTTTCAATTTTTTTTGTCACCTTTTCTAAGTCTATCTGGCATCTACCACATGTGGGGCAGGATATAAAGTTTACACCGAAATTTCTGATTTTCAATGACTGCAATATTTCTTTAGCCACTTTAATTTCTTCAATAGGGTCACCGGTTAAAGATACCCTCATAGTATCTCCCATGCCGTTTAAAAGCAGTGAGCCGATTCCAATGGCAGACTTTATTGTTCCTCTCCAAACTGTTCCTGCTTCCGTAATGCCTATGTGAAGAGGATAGTCTACCTTTTCTGATAAAAGCTTATAGGCATCAAATGTCAAACCGACGTCGGATGCCTTAAGGGAAATAACTATCTTATCATAGTCCAAATCCTCTAAAATTTTTATGTGGCCCATAGCACTTTCTACAAGAGACTTTGAGGTGATGCCATATGCCTCTACAATGCTCTTTTCAAGTGAGCCTGCATTAACACCTATACGAATAGGGATATCCTTTTCTTTTGCTTTGGATACAACTTGTCTAACCCTTTCTATATCTCCAATGTTACCAGGGTTTATTCTTAACTTATCTATACCATTCTCTATACATTTAAGAGCTAGTCTATAATCAAAGTGAATATCTGCAACCAATGGCAGAGATATATTCTTTTTTATCTCCTTTGCTGCCATAGCAGCTTCCATATCTGGTATTGCTATTCTAACTATTTCGCATCCAGCCTCTTCTAAACTTTTAATTTGAGATATGGTTGCTTCTACATTTCTAGTGTCGGTATTAGTCATAGATTGGATAGATATTGGAGAATTTCCTCCAATAAATATATTTCCACATTTGATTTTCTTTGTATTTTTTCTGACTATGTTCATATAATCACCAACCTATTCTAGATAAACAACATTAAGACTTAAAATAAATTTCAAAGTTGTTTGTATTTACAATATATTAAACTTTATAATATCCTTTACTAATACTACTACCATTAAGATCATTAAAACTACAAACCCAATCATATGCACAAAACCTTCTTTTTCAGGGTCTATCGGTGAACCTTTAATTAGTTCAATTATAGCAAAAATAATTCTGCCACCATCTAAAGCTGGAAAAGGCAAAATATTTAGGATCGCTAAGCTAATAGATATGTTAGCAGCAGATGCTAATAAGTCATATATACTACTCCTAGCAGCTTCACCAATAAAGTGAACCATCCCGATTGGACCAACTACTTGTGCACCAGCAGAAAGTTCTCCTCTAATTAATTGAGATAGAACTACAAATATTTGTTTTATACCGTAAAAAACACCTTTTGTGGAGACTATAATTGAAGAAGATATAGATTTTTTTATTGCAGGACTAATGCCTATCATTCTCCTGCTGGTTTCTTTATCCACTACTGGTTTAATGTTAAATGAAAGATTTTCTCCATTTCTAATTACCTTTACTGTTAAAACATCACTTTGACTCTTACTTATGGTCTCAACAACATCACTCCAACTGCTAATATCATTGTCATTAATCTTAACAATTTCATCTCCAGATTTTAAACCAGCTAACTGCGCAGGAGAATTTTCAGTTACTTGATTTATTATATTAACCGGCATTCCCATAGCAGAGATTACTATAGTTAGTAATAGTATTGCTAAAATAATGTTCATAATCGGTCCAGCAGCTAACACAGATATTCTTTGTAGCGGAGATTTCTTAGAAAAGCTTCTTGAGTCATTAGAAGACTCATCTTCTCCCTCCATTTTTACATATCCTCCAAGGGGTAGAACTCTTATAGAGTATTCGGTTTCCTTCCCTTGGTAGCTTAAGAGCTTCGGTCCCATGCCTAAAGCAAACTGATGAACCTTTATGTTATTCATTTTAGCTAACGCGAAATGGCCAAATTCGTGGAAAAAAACAAGAAGGCCAAAAACGAAAATAAAACTAATGAAAGTTTGCATATAATCCCACCTTAGAAAAATTTATGGATGTATTCTCTAGTGATTTTATCTGCTTCAATTATATCATCTATATCAGGATTTTTTATTACTTTAAACTTATTCATTGCCTTTTCTATTCTATCTGGTATATCATAAAAATTGATTTTACCATCTAAGAATTGAAGTACTAGTTCTTCATTAGCCGCATTCAATACTGAAGGCATGGTTCCTCCAATATCTAATGCTTCAAAAGCAAGATCTAAACAAGGAAAAGTAATTCTGTCGGGTTTTTCAAAGGTAAGCTCATTAAACTTTTCAAAGCTCATACCCTCACTATTTGATGTAACTCTACTTGGATAAGTAAGCGCATATTGAATTGGAAGTTTCATATCAGGAACACCAAGTTGAGCTAGTATAGATCCGTCAATAAACTCTACCATTGAATGAATAATACTCTGCGGATGTACGATAACATCTATTTGCTCTTTTTTAAGATCAAACAACCACTTTGCCTCAATCACTTCAAGACCTTTATTCATTAGTGTAGCCGAGTCTATTGAGATCTTTCTTCCCATTGACCAGTTAGGATGTTTTAAAGCATCCTTCGGTTTTACATCTTTAAGCTTCTGTCTAGCTAAACCCCTAAATGGACCACCTGAAGCTGTTAAAATCACTTTATTTACTTCTTTAATATTATATCCCTGCATACATTGAAATATTGCACTATGCTCGCTATCGACGGGGACAATCTTTACCCCATTCATCTCGGCTTCCTTCATAACTAACTCGCCAGCAGTAACTAAGGTTTCTTTGTTTGCAAGTGCAATAGTCTTTTTAGCTTTTATAGCATTTAATGTTGGCATCAGTCCTATATTTCCTACAACTGATGTTAATAATATATCAACTTCATCGATAACCGATATTTCGATCAAACCCTCGATTCCACATAATACCTTTACATTAAAATCAGATACATTGTTTCTTAATATTTTTGCTTTTTCTTCATCGTATACAGCCACATACTTAGGTTTAAATTCTTCAATTTGTTTCAAGAGTAAGTCTAAATTGTTATTACCACTTATTGCAATAACATTAAACAAATCCGGATTATCCCTAATAACTTCTAAAGTCTGTGTCCCAATTGAACCAGTTGAACCTAAAATTGAGATATTCTTCATATGTAAATCCCCCAACAATGCATATTATAGGCCATTTAGGAAAAAAGCAACGTAATAATATACAAATGGTGCTACTAATAATATACTATCAAATCTGTCTAATATTCCTCCGTGACCAGGCATTATATTTCCAAAATCTTTTATTCCAACAGCGCGTTTAATTCTTGATGCAACTAAATCACCACTTTGAGATATAATACTTCCTAAAAAGCCTAGTACTATAGAATGAAAGATAAATTCTGGTATAAAAAGATATGAAAAAAGAAATGAAACAAGAACACTTCCTAAAACACCACCAATAAATCCTTCAATAGTTTTCTTGGGACTAACTTCAGGAAAAAGTTTCCTTGAGCCGAATATCTTTGATCCCAAAAAATTTCCAGCAAAATATGCTGCGGTATCTGCACACCAAGCAATAATAAAAATGAACCATATAAATAATCCTGTACTTAGATTTGCTGTCAGAATGATGTGTATTAGTAAATACGGTATGTATAAAAAACCTAATAATGTTATTGCTACATCCGTATAAGTAGTTTTCTTTGCAAATAAGAAAATAAGCAGCGTTGTTACAGTGATTAGTACAAAGGTTAAATTTATATAGTCACTTCTGGTATTTAGAAACATGAATATAGTATAAATATATCCTACATAACTTAATGGAAATATACTCTTATGATGAAAGGAATCATAAAATTCTTTTAGTGCTAGCAAAACTACTAATAGAGATGATACTTTTAAGACCACGCCTCCACTATATACTAAAAAAATAAGTAAAGGCACTCCGATAACACCAGTTAGTACTCTCTTCAACATAGGATCACCACCTTATTAAAGGCCTCCAAATCTTCTTTGTCTTCGCCCAAATTCAATAATTGCTTTACTTAAATGGTCGGGTTTGAAATCTGGCCAATAAACTTCTGTAAACCATAATTCGCTATATGCTATCTGCCACAGTAAAAAATTGCTTATTCTTTGTTCCCCACTTGTTCTAATAAGCAAGTCGGGATCTGGAATAGTCTTTGTATATAAATATTGTGAAAAGGTATTTTCATCAATATTTTCAATATCTAACGTATTGTTACGTACATGGAGACATATATTCTTTACAGCATCTAACATTTCTGATCTTGCGCCATAATTAAGGGCAATGTTTACCGTTAGTCCTGTATTTTCTTCTGTCAGCTGTATTGCCTTTTCAATTTCGTTTACCGCCTTTATTGGCAATCTAGTAATATCACCGATAGTATTTATTCTCACTTTATTTCTATGAAGGTCTTTAATTTCTTTCCGGAGATATAAAACTAGTAATTCCATAAGGCCATTAACCTCTTCGTCAGGTCTATTCCAATTTTCCGTTGAAAAAGCATACAAAGTGAGATATTGGACCCCAATGTCGGAAGCACATTTGATGATATCTCTTAAAGCTTCGACACCAGCCTTATGTCCGGCAATTCTAGGTAAGCCTCTTTTCCTAGCCCATCTCCCGTTCCCGTCCATAATAATTGCTATGTGTTTAGGCAGATTTCCTTCATCTATTTCCTGAATGGCTTCACTAGAGATTGATTTTTTTGTCCTCTTAAACATAAATTCTAAAACCTCCATGTTACTAAAACATTTAACCCTCCAAGTAAGGAGGGCTAGATATAACTGATGGTTATTATAATAGTATTGTCAAAATTTTGCTGTCTTACAACTCTGCATTCGTTTTTTTTATATTCATTTCTCTTAAACGGTGATGCAGTTTCTTGAATTGTAATGGTATAGAAGTCTCTAAGATCTTCTATCACATCCGAAATCTCTTCAAGTTTAATACCTATTAAATCAGGTATTTTCATTAAAGTTATACCTCCAAAATTTCCTCTTCTTTTCTAGATATTAATTCGTCAACTTCTTTAACGTACTTATCAGTCATTTTTTGAACTTCATCTTCAGCTCTTTTTAAATCGTCCTCTGTAAGTTCATTACTTTTATTCATTTTCTTTAATGTATCGTTTGCTTCTCTACGCTCATTACGAATAGCTACTTTTATTTCCTCACCCATTTTCTTTACAAGTTTCTGAAGGTCTTTTCTTCTTTCTTCAGTTAACATCGGGATAGCTAAACGAATAACCTTACCATCATTTGACGGATTTATTCCAAGGTCGGATTGTACAATCGCCCTTTCAATATCACTAATAGAATTCGCGTCATAAGGTTGAATAACTAGCAATCTTGGTTCTGGAGCACCAATACCTGCCAATTGTTTTAACGGAGTAGGTGATCCGTAATATTCAACAGTAATCCTATCTAATAGAGCAGGATTCGCTCTACCAGCCCTTATGCTTTGTAAATCCTCTTTAAGTACTTTAATAGATTTCTTCATTTTTCCCTCAAAATTCTTATGAACCTCTAACATAATTAATCCTCCTTTACATATGTACCGATTTTTTCTCCAAAAATAACCCTCTTAATGTTTTCAGGGTGTTTAAGACTAAATACGATAATAGGAATCTTGTTGTCCATACATAGAGAAGTAGCAGTAGAATCCATTACTTTTAAACCTCTATTCAGTACGTCTATATATGTAAGATTGTCAAATTTCTTGGCATCTGGGTTTTCTGCTGGGTCACTATCATAGACACCATCAACTTTTTTAGCTAGCAGAATTACTTCTGCTTCTATTTCAGCAGCTCTTAAAGACGCAGTAGTATCTGTAGAAAAGTATGGATTTCCTGTTCCAGCAGCAAATATTACTACTCTTCCCTTTTCTAAATGTCTAATAGCTCGTCTTCTAATATAGGGTTCAGCAATTTGTCTCATCTCAATAGCAGTTTGAACCCTGGTCAATATATCAATGTTTTCCAAAGCATCCTGTAAGGCCAATGAATTTATTACTGTTGCCAACATTCCCATATAATCTGCTGTTGTTCTGTCCATACCTTCGCTACTTCTGCCTCTCCAGAAATTACCACCACCAACAACAACAGCAACTTCAACACCTAATTCAATAATTTCTTTAACTTGGATTGCAATCGAATCAATTACTTCTTGATTTATTCCAAAACCTTTTTCACCAGCTAATGCTTCACCGCTTAATTTTAAGATTATCCTTTTATATTTGGGCCTCACAGTAATTTACCTCCGTTCCACCTTCTACTTATTCTACAAAAATATCTAAAAACCCTCTAAAAAATTTGAACAAAATCTTCGATCAAGAAAAATTTCACTAATATCCGTAACAGAAATTATTTATCCAAAATTTTCAAAGGTCTATGCTTTCCTACATGTTATAAAAAAGAGAACACCTTTGTGCTCTCTCTATTTTTAGTTTTCCATAGTTTTCATTATTTACTTTGCATTTGTTTAGCAACTTCTTCAGCAAAGTTTTCTTTCTTCTTTTCAATACCTTCGCCAACTTCATATCTAACAAATCTTCTAATATTTAGGTTTTCACCAATCTTTGCTATTTTTTCGTTCAATAAATCTTGAATAGTTATGTCAGGATTTTTGATAAATGTTTGCTCTAAAAGACAAACCTCTTTATAATATTTTTCTATTCTTCCTACTACCATTTTGTCAACGATTTTTTCAGGTTTTCCCTCATTTAAAGCTTGACTTCTTAGTATTTCTTTTTCCTTTTCGATTACTTCTGCAGGAACTTCTTCACGTCTTACATATTGCGGATTTGAAGCTGCAACTTGCATAGCTACATCCTTTGCAAAAGTTTTAAACTCTTCATTTTTAGCAACGAAGTCAGTTTCACTGTTAACTTCAACAATAACACCTATTCTTCCACCATGTATGTATGATTCTATTAACCCTTCAGCTGCAATTCTTCCAGCTTTTTTAGCTGCTTTAGCTAACCCTTTTTCTCTTAATAATTCAATTGCTTTTTCCATGTCTCCATTTGTTTCAACAAGAGCCTTCTTGCAATCTAACATTCCAGCACTAGTTTTCTCTCTTATTTCCTTTACCATTGAAGCAGTAACTGCCATTTTTATTCCTCCTCTTTACTCTATAATAAAAGGTAAGAGTAGTAAGGGAAAAACCCCTTAAGCCCTTACCGTTAGAATTCTGTTAAAGTTAGTATTATTGTGCAGCTTCGTTTTTAGTTTCTTCAGCTTTTTCAGCTTTGGCTTCTGGGGCATCAAATTGTTCGCCTTGTCTTCCTTCTATAACGGCATCTGCCATTTTTGCAGTAAGTAGCTTAACGGCTCTTATTGCATCATCATTTCCAGGAATAACGTAATCAACTTCATCAGGATCACAATTCGTATCCACGATAGAGATAATTGGCAATCCAAGAATTTGAGCTTCTTTTATAGCTATTCTCTCTTTTCTAGGATCTACTATAAATAAAGCATCTGGTGTCCCATTCATAGTTTTAATACCATTTAAGAATTTTTCTAGCTTTTCTTTTTCGTGTCTTAACTTAATAACTTCTTTCTTAGGAAGAACGTTGAATGTACCATCCTCTTCCATTTTTTCTAAGTCTAATAATCTTTGAATTCTCTTTCTTATTGTCTTGTAGTTAGTAAGCATACCACCTAACCATCTTTGGTTAACATAGTACATACCGCATCTCTTAGCTTCTTTTTCAATTGCCTCTTGAGCCTGCTTCTTAGTACCTACAAAAAGAATTTTCTTACCTTCAGAAGCTAACTCCTTAATGAAGTCATATGCTGATTCAACTTTTTTTACAGTTTTTTGTAAGTCAATGATATAGATACCATTTCTTTCTGTAAAAATGTACTCAGCCATTTTAGGATTCCATCTTCTAGTTTGATGTCCAAAGTGAACCCCTGCTTCTAATAATTGTTTCATTGAAATTACTGCCATTTTCTACACCTCCATGGTTTTTCCTCCGTCTTGGTCATTTTCTCAAAGAACCTTGTAAGGCACCGATTTGAGAATTTCAAGACGTGTGTATTTGTCACCTTAAGTAGTATAACATATTAAATAATGTTTATGCAAGAAAAAAATTCTATTAACTATAATAGATTTAAAACACATCTTCATTCTACATTTTTAAGAATAAAGCTATAAAAAATTGTACAACATTCAAAGTATATTATAACCAGAAAAAATAAATTTACCCATAGTCCCAGATTATTCATAAGAAATTCAAAACGCTACTAGGTCTTTTTAATTCTAAGGTATCCATCAAATTCTCGACGCACCTTTATGGGTACACCTCTAAACTTGATACACGCCTTAGAATTCAAAACTACTTGCACCCTTTCTGATTTTCCATGAATAATCTGGGATAAATACTAGTGTTAACATTCTAACCCCTAGCTTTTTTTAAATTTAAAATTAAGATAACTTCGCCAGTACCCATGTTTAGTTCCTTAGCAATTTGTTGCACACTAAGTCCCTTATTTTTAAGTTCAATAATCTCTGAAGCTCTGTTGTTAGAAAGAAAGTTCTTCTCTACTATAAGGTTTTTATTATCTATATTATTATTTGTATTGTTTTCGTAGTTAGCATTATTATGTACGTTAGCCGATGTAACATGTTCATAATTCTCTGATGCTTTTTTGTCAACATGATGAATTTTTGTTTCTAACTTCTCGTATTTTTTTTCCATTTCATTTATGGTGTTGTTAAAGGTATGATTAATATCATAAATTATATTTTCTAAAGATTCTATAGTGATGACTAATTCATCATCATTTTTCAAGACCTCTTCAGATACCTCTGCTACATCTGCATCATCTTGATTTGATTGATTAAAAATAAATATGATTGAAATGAGTATAATAATTATACCAATAACTAATAGTAATAAACTTAACATGCCACACCCCATTAAATTCTTATATCAATTTGTGAGTTTACATTGCCATCGGAGCTATTGTCTTTGGTTTTATTATTTTTTCCCTTACTATATATTAACTTATTTTTATCGTTTGTTTTAACTAACGGGTTTTCCTTTTTGTCAGCGGTGTTAACCTTTTTTAATTTTTTTTCTTCAATTTTTTTACTTTTATTTAGAGACTGCTGAATAATATTTTCACTTCTATTGGCCATATCCTGATTCATTTTAGAAATATTCTGCGATTTAGGCATTAGAACCTGCATGTCCATAGGTCTAATAGGCATAATATCCACTCCTTTACACTAGAGGAGAAGTCACTATCTCACCATCTTCTTTCATCAGTTTCACATTAGTCATTGCCTTCTTTACAATATAGTGTGAATTGTTAATTCTAATGTTGGTCCCTGGATATATTTGATCACTTGATACACTGCTACTTTTTAATGAATCTACAAGGGCATATAGTTCCTTCATTCTTCGTTCCATATTTTTAACCTTTGTTATATACTGATCTCTTGTTTTCAAGTATTTACTTAAAAATATTTCTTTCTTTGGGTCCTGACTTCTTTTAGCCTGTACAAGATCAATGGCTTGGTTGATCTTTTTCAAATCTGATTTAGCATCTTCAATTGAACTCTTTGTATTCTTTAGTTCTATTAATAAGCTTTCATCTATTCCTATATAAATCCTTGTGGTTGATCCAATTTGACTTCCAATAGTTTTTGCAATTACTGCTCTTCTGACATTTAGATTCCCACCTAATATTAAACCTTTCTTTTCAGATGCAACAACCCTTCCAAGACAGGTTATCTCACAGTGGATTATAGAATCACAAAAAATATCACCCTCGGCCTCAGCATAACAGCTTTCCATAAAGCGAGCTGTTATATTTCCACTTACTACTAACTTTGCGTTGTTATGTACCCCTTTATGAATTATGATATTTCTTGCAGTTATCTCAGAACCTGCCACTACTCCAAAGATTTCTACATCGTCTCCTGAATTAATAGAATAACCAGTGTTTACATTTCCCTTTACTAGTACTTTTCCTTCAAAATTAATATTTCCAGTCGATATTCCAACATCATCATTAATTTCTAATACTTTAATAATACTGATTTTACTATCATCAAATTTAATCATTCCACCTTCACCCGCTAATAAATACATTCCATCATTTGAGATAGTAACATTTTTTCCTATTTTAAAATCTATAAGTTTGCCTGGTTTTCCTTTAATTGCTCTTCCAGTCACAGTTGTTCCATCTTTTTTTTCTGTAGGTAATATTTTTTTTGCCAGTATCTCACCTTTACTCGCCTTAAGTATGTAATTTATATGTTTATGGTCTACAGTCCCATCAGAAAGCATCGTAGGTTTTTTCTTGTTTTCCATATCAAAATGGTACTCGATTTTCCCTGGCTCACCATTTATATGTTTCTCACCTTCAGCTACAGATAGTTGATAGATGTCTCGAGGATTATTAACTATTACATCTATAACATCATTCTTCAAACCAAAAACAACATTTTTCTTTTTTAAGGCATCCATAATATCATCTCTGTTTATTGAAACTTCTTCACCAAAAGACTCTATCGTAATAAAAGCTTCATAGTAATTACTAGAGATATCAATAAGAATATCGAAGTCATTATTTTTTTCAGTTTCTACGACCTTTTCATTTAATATGTTGTTATTTTCCATGCTCTCACCTACTTTATGTATATATACTTTTTAAAGAGTTTTTTAGCTTAATAATACATTTGGTGTGAAGTTGAGAGACTCTTGATTCAGAGATATTCAAAATTTTTGAAATCTCTTTATAAGTTAATTCAGAAAAATAGTATAGATTAATGATAGTTTTTTCTCTTTCTGGAAGCTTCTCAACTGTTTGAATTAAGATGTTTTTAGTTTCCTTTTTTAAAAAGCTTGTTTCAGGACTAGTCTCAATATCATCCGAAACTAAGTTGAAATTACTATTCTCTGAAATTCTTTCATCAAGAGATATAATAGAAAAAATTGAAACCTCGGAAAGAAAATTATGCAACTCATCGGTAGATAAGTTTAGCTCTTTAGCTAATATTTCATCTTCTATGTCAAATCCATGTTGGCTCTGGAGCTTTAACATAACCTCTTCAAGTTTTTTGTATTTTTGTCTAGTCGATCTAGGTACCCAGTCAAGGTTTCTCAAATGATCGATAATAGACCCTCTAATACGAAAATTAGCATAGGTTTCAAATTTCACATTCTTATCAGGATCAAATTTTTCTATTGCATCAATCAAACCTAGAATACCATAGCTAACTATATCATCATATTCAACATTAGAGTTATAAGAGTGGTATAGTCTGCCAGCAATAATTTTGACAAGCTCAACATTTTCTACAATTAATTCATCCTTTATTTCCTTAGATTTATTCTTCTTATATAACTTCAATAATTCAATATTAGCCATAAAATATTCCCTACTCCTTAGAACATTTTTGATTTCTTCAAACATAGAAACTCAAGAAAATAGTGATGGTTTGTCCTTAAATTTGCATAGTATTCACATATAGACTTTTAAACTACTATTTCATGTGGGACGGATAGGAAGTTAAATAAATTAGTTTCTTATGTTAGCTTGTTAGGCAAAGTCATATATGTAAATGGTATGCATTGTAAACTTAGAGATTATCATTGTCAGTACTACTTTTTTCTTAGAATTCTTTAATACCGTGTCCAATTGTTTTAATTACCAATTTGCCGTCGGTAGAATAAAATTCAATTGTCCTTCCATGGCCACCGCCTGTGTCTTCAGCTTTAATAGGAATTTTGTATTCTTTAAGGATTTCTTTCACTGCAATTGTGTTTCTCTCACCAATCTTCATAATATCATTCTTAGTAGAAAACGAAAACATTTGTGCTCCACCAGCTATCTTACTTATCATGCGATATTTTTTCGCCCCTTTTTTTACCATATCATCAATTAGAAGGTCTATCCCTGTGTCCGCAAATTTGAATGGATTCTTATTATTCTTAATGGTTTTGCTTGATGGTAGCATAATATGAGCCATCCCAGCAACCTTTGTGATAGGATCATAAATACAAATTCCAACACAGGAACCAAGTCCTAGGGTAGTTAGTACTCCGGGTAACTTTACTGTTTTTAAATCAGCCATTCCTACCTTTACTACATCACTCTTCATTAGATACACCTAGGCTTTTTAACAATATATCGTATGAATCATAATCAGGGACCAGTAAAAAGAAACCGCTAACGTTATCATTTCCATTTCCTTCTAAAAACTCTGTTTCAATGATTAGTATCTTATCGCTTACTTGGCCAAATTGAATAGCGGGTACGCTAAGTATAGCACCAGCCATATCGATAGCTAAAGAAGGGACAGATATCTTTAGGTTTAATCCTGTTAAAGCTGATAATGAAGAAACGTAAGCTCCTGATAAAATATTCCCTATTTCATTTAAAGCTGATTTCGCAAAATCATCAATGATATTTGGCTCGTAACCGCTCATGAGCAAACGTACTAGATTCTTTGATGATTTTATATCCAAAAGAAACATGATGCTGCCATTCAAATCTCCTTCTATTTTGAATAGAATACTACAAGTTAAAGCTTCAGCACCTCCAAGAAATTCAGGAACATCAGAAAACTCTAAAACGTTGACCTTAGGAACATTCATATCAATTTTTTTATCCAACATTTTAGCTAATGCAGTAGCTGCATTACCGGCTCCAATATTACCAATCTCTTTTAATACATCAAGGACTAAGGTATTCATATTATTTAGATAATTATCCATTTAAACACTCCTTACTATAAATCCTTTTCGATCTCATTTATATCCAATGCCTTGTAAAGATCAATAATCATTATTATACGATTGTTCTTTTTCCCTATACACTTAACATAACTTTCATCATTGCTTCCCTTCAAAACAGGAGCATCATCTATATCATCTTCACCTAATTGGATGACTTCAGATGATGAATCGACAATCATTCCAACTGTTACTTCCTCTAATTTTACTATAATTATTCTTGAATTATCATCATATTCTTTTTCAATGAGTTTAAACCTTTTCCTAAGGTCGATTACCGGTACAACGTTACCCCTTAAATTAATTACACCTTTAATAAAGTTCCTAGTATAGGGTACACGAGTTATAGGCATAACCTTCTCAATAGTTTCAACGTTATGAATATCTATACCATAGTACTCATTTTCTAGTTTGAAAAGAACATATTCTTGGATAGCCATAAATATCCTCCTTCTTAGTTGAATTTCAATATTTAAAATAGTGAGTTAGGATCAACGATTAACGCAATTTGACCATTACCTAAAATTGTAGCACCTGCTATCATCTTTATTCCAGATAAGTATTTACCTAATGATTTAATTACCACTTCTTGTTGGCCAATCAGGTTATCCACTACTAGACCTGCCATCTTATCACCCTTCTTAACCACAACTATAATCATTTCATCATTATCTTCAGGTATGGTTTCTACTTGGAGGATTTTATTCATTCTCAATATTGGTAGTGTATTATTTCTAAATAAAACAACTTCTTGATTTTGAACCTTTCTAATACTGTCTGACTTAATTGTAGCAATTTCTTTAATTGAGTTTAAAGGTAATGCATATTTTTCTTCACCAATAGTAACCATTAAAGCTTGAATAATTGCTAAAGTTAAAGGTAATCTAATAACAAATTTAGATCCTTTGTTTTGCTGAGAATGTACTTCAACCAATCCGCCAAGTGATTCGATCTTTGTCTTTACAACATCAAGACCTACACCTCTTCCTGAAATGTCTGAAACTTTATCCGCTGTACTAAATCCAGGCTTAAACAACAGGTTAATAATCTCTTGATCATTCATGTTAGATGCTGCTTCACTAGATACCAATCCTTTAGATATTGCTTTGTTTTTAACCTTATCTATAGGAACTCCTTTACCATCATCTTCAACTTCAATTACAACATTGTTTCCATCTGGATAAGCTCTTAAATAAACATTACCACCTTTAGGTTTATTTAATTCTTCTCTGGCCGCGGGGTCTTCTATACCATGATCAATAGAATTTCTAAGTAGATGAATTAACGGATCTCCTATTTCATCTATTACTGTCCTATCAACTTCAGTTTCCTCTCCAGTCATATATAGATTTATCTCTTTACCTAATTCCTTTGATAGATCTCTAACCATTCTTGGGAAACGATTAAATACTCTTTCAATAGGAACCATTCTTACCTTCATTACTGCATCATGAAGACTAGTTGTTATTCTTTCAAGGTACTCAACTGCATCGTTCATATTGTTATTGAGCTTGGATTCTTCAATATCTTCTAGTCTAGTCTTAATTATTATCAATTCACTTACAAGATTCATTAAGTTGTCTAGACGGTCAATATCAACTCTTACAGTTTTTGAAGTTTTAGATTTGGCTTTCTTTGTAGCTTTACCTTGATTAGAATTACTTTGCTTACCCTCATCCTCACTAACTTCCTTAATCTCCTTAGCCGGATCATCTTTGACAGGCTTAGCAACGTTTGCTTGAGGCACAACTGCTTCTATTAAAACCTTGTTTATTTCGGAAATACTTTGTATCTCGTTATATGTTGTTCTTTCATCCAATTTTGTAATAAAAATTATTTCAAAGGAATGATCAAATTTTTCGTCTTCAATTTCTTCTGCAGTGGGCTTTGACTTTATAATGTCTCCAAATTTCTCTAAAGTATTGAAAACTATAAATGCTCTTGCAGCTTTAAGCATACAATTAGCGTTTAAAACAACCTTAATTCTGAAAGAGTTGAAATTGCTTTCAATTGCTTTCCTAACAGTCTTACTAGTGATATCTTCAAGTTCAATAGAGATCTCATCATTCACATTTTTTGTACATCAACATCAATAGCAATCTCACTTACTACATTAGTATTAGCTTTACCTTCAGTAGAATAGTTATTATTCATAATTCCACTCAACTTTCCTATAAGTGGTTTAGGATCTAAGTCGCCTTCTACACCGTTCTTAATAACTTCGTTTATGTATTCTTCAAGGGTGTCGAAACATTCAAATAAAATATCAACAATATGCTCATTTAGTCCAATTTCCTTGTTTCTAACCGATTGAAGAACATTCTCCATCTCATGGGTTAAATGAGCCATTTTCATATATCCCATTGTCCCAGACATACCTTTTAATGTATGGGCTATTCTAAAGATTTCGTTAAGTATTCCTAGATCATCGGTAGTAGCTTCTAACTGTAAAAGTAATTGGTTCATACTTTGAAGATGTTCCTTAGATTCCTCAATAAAAATATCAATATATTGATTCATGTCCATCACTTACACCTCCACTGCTTTTATTATTTCATCACTAATATCATCAATCGGTAAGACTTTATCAACAACTCCAAGCTTTATTGCCGACTTTGGCATACCAAATACTACACAACTTTCTTCATCCTGGGCTATTATGTATGCTGAGTTGCCTTTTAGATTTTTAAGGCCTACTGCTCCATCAGAGCCCATACCAGTAAGGATTACCCCTACAATATTCCTCACTCCTGTTTTTGCTAATGAATCCATAAGCACATCTACTGAAGGTCTATGACCTGATACAGGTAACTCCTTATTTAACTTAATTATAAAACTATCACCGTCTTTAATAACCTCCATGTGCTCAGAGCCTGGAGCAATATATGCATGCCCGGGAAGTAGAATATCATTATGCTCTGCTTCTTTTACACTAATTTCAGATATTGAATCCAATCTGTTTGCCAAGGACTTAGTAAAACCAGGAGGCATGTGCTGAACAATTACAATAGCAGCATCAATATCCTTTGGTATATGTGGCAGAACATTCTGTAGAGCCCTAGGTCCACCAGTAGAAGTCCCTATAGCTACAATCTTTTTAGTTTTTCCGTTGTTAGAGCTTGTCCTCTTTGGCCTGTGTACTGCTTTTTTTGTTACACTTAAACTATTATTTTTGTAAAGAAGATTCTTTCTAAATTTGACCTTAGAAGCAATAATAATTTTATCTATTAATTGCTTTTTCATGTCATCAACATTAATTTTAAAAATATTACTAGGCTTTGCTATAAAGTCTAACGCCCCATATTGCAATGCCTTAATAGTTGAATCGGCGCCTTCTTTAGTTAAACTGCTTAGCATAAGTACCGGTACAGGATAATCATTCATTATTTTTTTTAGTGCACTTAATCCATCCATTATTGGCATTTCAACATCTAAAGTGACTACATCTGGCTTATCCTGTTGTATTTTTTTTATAGCTTCTTCGCCATTTTTTGCAGTGTTAATTACATCAATGTCTGGATGAGAACTAACTATGTCAGACAGTATTTTTCTCATAAAAGCTGAATCATCTACTATTAGTACCTTTATTTTAGCCATTTATATCAACCCTTTTTTTCTTAATTTTCTTTGATTCTTGAATATAAAGGATATGATTTTTGAGCGAATGCTTTCATCTATAGCTGTAAAACAAATACCTACATCATGCTTTATTATTGAATCCGCTTGTGGTGAACATCTTACGACTTTTCCAAATGGTTCAACAACATCATTATCAAGTTTCATAATACATTTTACTACTGTGTGCTTTGGTAGTTTTTCTCTTGTGATTAGTCTTAAACCACCTCCACTAATATCCTTACTTATTGCAGCAATAGTTTTTATAGGTGATCCATTTTCAATTACTTCTAAATCCATATTTAGCACTATACTCAATCTAAAGAAGTCTCTTCTTTGAAAGTGTTTTATATCACTTATCTTCTTGACTAAAAGTATTTTTAGATTTTCTTTCTCCATCCTATTAACTACTTCAGCTGTAAAGTAAAATGTCCCTTTGTTTGCTTTACTGAAAACTACATTTATTCTTCTACCAGCAGCTATAGGGTATATTCTCCCTTTATAAATAGGCATGGATATAGAAATACGGTTATCGTTGATAACAGATATAATGTTACTTTTCATCTTCAGAAATGATTCTCCATTATCAATTTCGATTTCAATATTTTCACCTAGTTTAAGTAGTTTACTTATCTTTTTTTCCAAGAATGATCCTCCTCAAATTGCTCTGTCAATACAGAAACTTTAACAATTTATAAAAAAGTCATTTACAAAGATTATTGATAGATTGACTTTTTTGAAACACATAACGAAAATTATATTTATCTACAACTTTAAGATGTTCATAACTTCCTATGTGTTATAAAAATTTCAGTATTTACTATATACACTTCTACATTTTATTAAAAAGATTATTTACAAATCTCTTAAAACTCGAGAAATCCTTTAATTCTCTTTGATTGCTCAGCAGATTATATGCTACGGATTCAATTCCTTTACTAGCCACTGAGTTTGGAAACTTTATAATAAATGGTTTTTGTTCTTTTACAGATTTCCTTACTGCAGAGTCTTCGTATATAAATCCTAATTTTTCGACTTGAAAGTTTAAAAACTTTTTTGTTGCCGAATTTATTTTTTCGAAGACCTCGTGCCCTTCTTTAGTAGATTCAATCCGATTAAGCACAAGCTTAACAGACTTTTTATCTCTCTTTATATTCTTTATAAGGGCATAAGCATCTGTAATAGATGTAGGTTCCGGTGTAACAACTAATATAACTTCATCGGATGCCTCAATAAATGATACAACGGACCTATTAATTCCAGCCCCCGTATCAATTAGAATGTAATCGGAGCATTGATTTAGCAAATAAAAATTAGATATTAGGTTTTCAATTTCATCCCTAGATAAGTCGATTAGGTCCATTATTCCAGAACCACCGGAAATTATATTTATACCATTGGGTCCCTTTACTATTGCATCCAATATACTAAGTTCATTCCTAATGACGTTAGCTAGTGTAAATTTTGGTATCAACCCTAAAACAACATCAACATTACCTAATCCTAAATCCGCATCGATTATTGAAACTCTCTTATTTAACTTACTTAATGCTATACCTAAATTTATTGTGAAGTTTGTCTTTCCTACTCCACCCTTACCACTAGTAACAGCTAGAACTCTCGCACTATTCTCTGGTTTTGTATTCATATTCATTACTTTATTTTTATTTTCCTTAAAACTTCCTATAAGCTGTCTTAAATTATGAGCTTGATCCTTCATATTAATCACCTACAAACGAGTTAACAATATTGTCAATATCAATCAGTTCTATATCGTCAGGTACACTTTGTCCAGTAGTTACATATGATAGTGGCATAGAGGAAAGAAACTTAGCATTTAAAATATTACCTAAGGATGATGCCTCATCAATTTTGGTGAATATCAGATTATAATAATCTAGAAATTGATATGAATCTATTATGGCTTTCATATCTTTATAACCAGTAGTTAAGCTTAAAAGTAAAAATACTGTAGGTGACTCTACAGTTGATATTAGAGTCTTAAGCTCACCCAACAATTCTCCATTCTTATGATTCCTTCCAGCTGTATCAACAAAAACGAAATCCTTATCAGAGTACTTTTCCATTGCATCTTTAAGTTCACTTTGTTCATATATAACTGTTATCGGCACATTTAGGATCTCACTATAGGTTCTTAGTTGATCTACAGCAGCTATTCTATATGTGTCTGATGTTATTAATGCAACAGATTTATTATGCATAATTGTTTGTTTTGCTGCAAGCTTAGCGATAGTTGTGGTTTTACCAACACCAGTTGGGCCTACAAAGAAAATCACATTCTGTTTTTTAGAATTGTTATCAATAACAAATGGCGTACCTAGATAATCTTTAAGAATAATCTTGATTGCATTTTTAATAGATTGATCATTTTTATCGGAGATACTTATTTGTCTACTGACAATTGATAATATCTTGTCAGAAACAGATTTGATAACATTTCTATCCTCAAACATTTCCTGATACTTTTTTAAGATATTTGGTACTTCAGACTTAGGTTCTCCATCCATCTTTTTTAATACATTTGTTAATAGTGACTTGATTGAGCTTATTTCGTTATTGATGGCATACACATCCTGTATTCCAGTATTTAGGATGTTTGAACCTTCACTACTTGAAAAAGCTTTCTGTATAACTAAATTTTCCCTAGGTGAATTTATAGATTTATTATCATCCTTATTTTTAGAATCTATTGCAGCTACAACCTCAAATAATGGCTTTTTGAAAAGTCCGCCTAATCCAGGCTTCTTGATTTTTCTTGTGTGAAGTATTATAGCATCTCTTCCTAGTTCACTTTTTACTTTAATCATAGCCTCTTGAACATCCTTAGCTATATATCTTTTAACTTTCATTTTATATATTCACCGTCCCTATAGACTGAATCTCAACATCAGGGTCTATTTCGTTATAGGATAATACAATCAAATCAGGTATAAGCTGTTCTGTTAGACTTTTAAAGTAAAATCTAACTATCGGAGCTGTTACTACAATAGGTTGTTCGCCTATTGAAACTAGCTTTTGTATATGCTGAGAAAGATTATTTAAAATAACTTGCGTTGTAGTAGGATCTAGGGATAAATATGCTCCGTGTTCTGACTGCTGAATTGACTGCATAATCACTTTTTCAAGTTCAGGATCTAGCATAACTACCTTAGCCCTTTTATCTGGTATATACTGTTTAGTTATTGATCTACCTAATGCTTGTCTTACATATTCCGTTAACATATTGGTATCCTTAGTTAACATACAATAATCAGCTAACGTTTCCAATACTGATACCAAATCCCTAATTGAAACTCTCTCTTTAAGTAAGTTACATAGAACTTTTTGAATTTCACCATAGCTCATGAGTTTAGGTACTAATTCATCAATCAATGCAGAGTGATTTTCCTTAACATTATCAATTAGAGACTTAACTTCTTGCCTTCCTAACAATTCATAAGAATACTTCTTGATTACCTCGGTTAAATGGGTTGAAATTATCGATGATGGATCAACTACTGTATAACCAAGAATTTCTGCTTTTTCACGATCATCATCAATAATCCATTTTGCTGGTAACCCAAAAGCAGGCTCCATTGTATCTATTCCAGATATATTACCCTCAACATTTCCTGGGTTCATTGCTAAGTAATGATTAAACATTATCCCACCTTGTGAGATTTCTGTACCTTTAATTTTGATTATATATTGGTTAGATTCCAATTGAATATTATCCCTTAATCTTATCATAGGTACAACCATCCCAAGTTCCAAAGCTATCTGCCTTCTAATCATAACCAACCTGTCAAATAAATCTCCACCTTGATTTGGGTCAGCTAATGGTATAATTCCATATCCAAACTCTAACTCTATAGGATCAACTTGCAATAGAGGTATAATATTTTCTGGTTTTCTTATTTCGTCTACCTCAGCTTCTTCTTCTTCTATTAAATCATCACTTTCACCTTTGATAATATCTTTACGTAAGATAAATCCTATATAAATAAATACTCCTGAAATCATAAAAAAGGGTATAGTTGGTAAAGGAGTAATTCCTAAAACTAATAAAACCCCGCCAATAATAAACATTACCTTAGGTTGTCTAAATAATTGAGTAATCAGATCATTTCCTAAGTCTGAATCCGATGCTGCTCTTGTAACGACAATACCAGTTCCAGTTGAAATTAATAGGGCTGGTATCTGACTAACAAGACCATCACCAACAGTTAATAAAGTATATCTTTGTATAGCTTCAGTAACACTCATATTTTTCATAACAGCGCCAATAAGAATTCCTGCTGCTATATTTATTATAGTAATAATAATTCCTGCTATGGCGTCACCCTTTACAAATTTACTAGCACCATCCATGGCTCCGTAAAAGTCAGCCTCACTCTGAATCTTAAGTCTTCTCCCTCTAGCTTCGCTTTCAGTAATCAAACCAGAGTTAAGATCAGCATCAATAGCCATTTGCTTACCTGGCATAGCGTCTAAAGTAAAGCGGGCAGCTACTTCTGAAACCCTTTCGGAACCCTTAGTAATAACTAAGAATTGAATGATAACAATGATAATGAAAATAATGAAACCAACTATCGCATCTCCACCAATAACAAAGTTACCAAAGGCATCTATTACACTACCAGCATTTCCATCCTTAAGAATATATCGAGTTGTCGATATATTCAGCGAGAGTCTGAAAAGTGTGGTTATCAACAAAAGAGACGGAAATATAGAAAATTGTAAAGGTTCTTTATTATATATTGAAATTAGTAATATTAATAAAGCCAATGAAATATTTACGCTTAACAATAAGTCCAAAACGACTAGGGGTACAGGAATTATTATTATTATAACAATCGCTATGATAGCTAAGGCAACAATAATATCGCCAAATTTCATTTGATTTCCTCCTATTTGAATAAATTGCATTGCTACTAACTTATATAGCAATAAATATCATACAAAAGTCTAAAGTAAGTAGTTTTTTGAAATTCTAACTCTTTAGGCTGTAAATATATGCTAAAACTTCTGCTACAGCATGATATAAGTCAGGAGGAATAAGTTCTCCTACTTCAACAGTTGAAAACAACTTCCTAGCAAGAGGTTTATTTTCGTAAAGCGGTATATCATTTTCACTCGCAATCCTCTTAATATTCTGAGCAATTAGATCCTGGCCCTTGGCAATAATCTTAGGGGCAAAATCTCCTGAATCATTATAAACTAATGCAACTGCAAAGTGAGTAGGGTTGGTGATTACAACATCAGCATTTGGAACATCCTGCATCATCCTGCTCATCGCAATCTGCCGCTGCTTTTGCTTTATCTTTGATTTGATTTGTGGATCTCCTTCAGTCTGTTTATATTCTTCCTTAACTTCCTGTTTAGACATTTTAAGTTCCTTTTCAAATTCCCACTTCTTATAGAAGTAATCTAATACAGCTAAAACAAGAAGTATTATGGAACATCTCATAGTTATGACTAACGCAACTTTCCATAAATAAGCCATGGTCTGCCCAATTTCCATATCAAAGACATTTAGTATGTTATTATATTCCTTAATCAAATAACTTATTGTAGCATATAAAAGCACAGCTATTTTCAAAAGCGCCTTCACAAGTTCCACAACTGACTTTAAAGAAAACATTTTCTTAAATCCACTTATAGGATTAAGTTTATCAAACTTAACTTGAAGGGTTTTTGTAGTGAATAGTATTCCTACCTGCATATAACTGCATATTAACCCAACAACTAATGAAAGAAGCAGCAAAGGTAAAGCAAGCTTTAAAATTGTCAACAATACATCATTAAGCATCAGAGTAACATTTTTAACGGTGTAAAGTGTGTTAACAGATGAAGAATAATTTAACATTTTATTGTAAAACTTGTCCATTTCCTTATACCAATATTTATGGAAGGAATTAATTGCAAGAAAAACACAGATCAATACAAAAGCAGAATTAATTTCTTTACTTTGATGTACCTGGCCCTTTTCTCTAGCATCTCTTCTACGTTTTGGAGTTGCTTTTTCAGTTTTTTCACCTGTGAAAAGCTGTAGGTTAATTTTAAAAATTGTCATTAAACCATCCTTCTATATGTACTACGATAAACATCTTACATTCTGGAGATTTGACAGCCAACGCTTCAGAGTATAGTAAATCTTTGGAGTGTAATAGTTTTTCGTAATTTACATATTAACTTTAACCCATACTATCCATAGAAAGTTTTTGGATTTTCGATCCTTAATCATGGGATTAAACAGCTTTGTCTAAGAATTCTTTAATATAGTCAAACATTATTGCAAAAATGTTATTAAAGACTCCAAGATAAAGTGGCAATACTATATAAAGAGTAATAAGTCCTATAAATAATTTTAACGGCATTCCCACCATGAAAACATTCATTTGAGGCATAGCTCTAGATAAAATACCTAGTAAGACATTAGATACAAAAACAGTTATAATTATTGGTGCAGACATCTTAAACCCAATAACAAAGGAAGTTCTTAAAATTTCAGCAACCTTATCTACGAATAAAAGGTTAATATTTTGATATCCCACAGGAATCACCTTGAAACTATATAAAATAGCCTTTATTACCGTATGATGTAAATCTGTAGCCAAAAAAACTAGCAAAGCTGTAATATAATAAACATTCGCTGTTATTGGAATCTGTGACTCATCTTGAGGGTTCATCACACTTACTATAGAAAATCCAATATTTCTATCAACCATAACTCCCGCAATATAAATTGAATTTAGAACTAAAAGCGATATAAATCCAATAATAAGACCAATAAAAAATTCAATTAGCATAACATATACTAGTTGATATATGTTAATAACACTTATCTGATCTGAGTAAGTAACAATTGGAGAAGCTATTAAAGTTAAGAAACCCGAAAGCCCAATTTTTAAAGGCGTTGGAATATTCTTGCTGCCAAATATTGGCGTCAACAAGAAGATTCCACTTATCCTACTAAAGACGAAAAATAGCATAATTGCTTTTTCCATTATATCCATTTCAAATCTTCCATTCTAGTTATGTTAGTAAAGCTCAAATTACTTTATTAGCAACCTATCTAATTTTCCAGAATTTTAATGGAAATTGATTATCGACTACTTGACAAAGGTATTTATATTAGAAAAAATATATGTCGTAAACTCTATTGCCTTTCTTAATAGCCATGGTCCTAACATTATTAACGATAGAAAAACAGCTAGAATTTTTGGCACAAATGCTAAAGTTGCCTCCTGAATTTGAGTGGTTGCCTGAAATATGCTTACAGCTAAGCCAACAAACAATCCAGCCAATAGCAATGGCGACGCTAGTAATATTACAGTAAACATTGCTTGCTGTAATATATCAAGTACTAAACCTTCATCCATTTTAACACTCCTAGTTAAATCCAAGTAAAATATGCTTAATGATTAAATTCCAACCATCAATCATTATAAAAAGTAGTATCTTAAATGGTAGTGAAATCATAACAGGCGGTAACATCATCATACCCATTGACATCAATGTACTTGCAACTACCATGTCTACAACAATAAAAGGTATAAACAATAGGAACCCTACTCCAAAACCAGTCTTAAGTTCACTTATAATAAAAGCAGGAACTAATGCCCTTGTTGGCACATCATCAAGTTTTTTTGGTTTCTCAACGCCGATAGTATTTATAAATAGAGCTAGATCTTTTTGCCTTGTTTGCTTAAACATAAATTTTCTTAAGGGTTTAACTGCTTCTTCAGTGGCTTCCTCAAAAGATATCTCACCGTTAGTATAAGGCTTAATCGCATTATCATTAATATCATCAAAGGTTGGAGCCATAATGAAAAAAGTCAAAAAAAGTGCTAACCCAACTAAAACTTGATTAGGTGGAGTTGTTTGGGTAGACAGTGCTTTTCTTAAAAAGGATAATATAATTATTATCCTTGTAAAGCTTGTCATCATGATTAATATTGATGGAGCCAGAGCTAAAACAGTGAGTAATACAACTATCTCTATGCTTGATGCAATCTCCTGTGGATCTTCAGCTTGATCAACATTTAAACTGATTTTGGGTATAGAAAACTCTGGTTCAGCATAAACCGTAGATTTATTTGTAAAAATATAAAAGTTACTTAGGAGAATTACAATTGCTATAGTGATGATAAAATATCTTAATATTTTATTCATTTTTTCATCCTTACCTGTAATATAGTTCAGAATAAGAAAACAGAGCTGCTAAATCCTAAGTACAAAGCAAGTGTTATTACAATATGATTTAAAATTTTATAATTAAAACACATCTTCACTAACCTTCATTTAGGATTTTATAATTACACCTTCTCTGTTACTTACTCCTAAATTTTTTTAATATCTCACTAAATGATATATTATTTGATATTACATCATTTATTTCTAAAGAATCTAACTTATCTATCAACTGTGCCCCACTTTTACTTAAATACATAAGATAATAATGGTTTTCCAACTGAATTAAAATAAGTGATTTATCCACACCTAGTGGCAATTTTTCAATAAACTTAATATTTCTGTTTGATATATTACCCTTAATTCCACCGGATACAAGCCGGGTCGTTAAAAAAGCTAAAATTATAATGAAAATAGATGCAAAGAATACAATAACAGGATAATAACTGTCCATTTAAATAGTATTTCTCCCTTCATTCTAGCCAAGAACTTTTTTTACTGCCTCAATTACTCTATCTGCTTGAAAAGGCTTAACAATAAAATCACGTGCTCCAGCTTGTATAGCCTCAATAACCATAGCCTGTTGCCCCATAGCTGAACACATAACTATTTTCGCATCTGGAGACAACTTTTTAATCTCTTTAACAGCTTGTATACCATCAACTTCAGGCATTGTAATATCCATAATAACTAGATCAGGATTTAATTCTTTATATTTTTCTATAGCCTTTTGACCATTTTCTGCTTCCCCTAAAACTTCATATCCATTTTTTGACAAAACATCACGAATCATCATCCTCATAAAAGCTGCATCATCAACTATTAAAATTCCATTTGCCATAATACTTCCTCCTTTAATTATCTAGAAATTATTTAATCGTTTTTGTGGATTTATAATCTCAGTAATTCTAATCCCATAGTTTTCATCAACCACAACCACTTCACCCTTTGCAATTTGCTTTCCGTTAACAAGAATGTCTAAAGGCTCTCCAACAAGCCTGTCTAATTCTATAACTGTACCAGGACCAAAGTCGAGAATCTCACTTATTGTTTAACTGATCTTCCAAGTTCTACAGTTATACCTAAAGGTACATCTCTGATAAGGCCTATATC
>JMSU01000095.1_pt1 | contig 50051 bp, 47 predicted proteins | sample 179011 | NCBI WGS metagenome assembly JMSU01 (sample SAMN02769580, study PRJNA246767) | bioreactor metagenome | isolation source: Culture-1 Bioreactor ArsB derived from microbial biomass from the upper 2 cm... | place: Germany: Bremen | collected day 87 after inoculation
TTTAATAGGAAAGTAGTTACAAAATTATTACAACACATTTAATCCAATTTATAATTTATTAATAATACTTGCATTATAGGCAGCTCCAAAGCCATTATCTATATTAACTACACTAACACCGCTGGCACAGCTGTTTAGCATCGATAATAGGGCTGAAAGTCCTCCAAAATTTGCTCCATATCCTACGCTTGTTGGAACAGCTATGACAGGTTTATTAACAAGACCTCCTACAACACTTGCAAGAGCCCCTTCCATTCCTGCAACAACTATAATAACCTTTGCACCTCTTATGAGGTCAAGTCTTGCAATAAGTCTATGGATACCTGCAACCCCAACATCAATAATCTTCTCTACTCTATTTCCAAGAATTTTTGCAGTTTCTACGGCTTCTTCTACTACAGGCAAGTCAGAGGTTCCCGCTGACACGATTGCGATATAGCTATCGGCGAGATCTTCATCTCTCTTTTTAATTGTTATTGTTCTTCCTAGCTTATTATATTTGGCATCTTCACATATTTCCTTTACTGCATCGTACATCTCTTCACTAGCTCTGGTAGCTAATATATTATTATCCTTTGTGATCATAAACTTTATAATATCCCTTACCTGTTCCACTGTTTTTCCTTCACAGTATATAACTTCAGGATATCCTACTCTTATCTGTCTATGATTATCGATTTTAGCAAATTCCAAATCCTTAAATGGTAAATCTTCGATTTTTATCATAGCCTCTTCTATTTCAATTTCACCGTTTTTTATACCTTCAAGTAACGCCTTTATATCCTTCGAATCCATATTTTCACTTTCCCTCCTGCTATATAAGATTATTTGTCTTTTATCGTTTCATTAAAGCTACCTACCCTATAGCCTTCTAAATCCATCGTAACATATCTAAATCCAAATTCTTTTAATTTACTGGAAATTTCATCAAGTATTTTTTCCTTGAATAGTTTCACTCTATCTTCTTTATTAACCTCAATTCTAGCTAAATCTCCATGGCATCTAACCCTAACAGCTCTAAAGCCTATGCTCATCATATATTTTTCTGCTTCTTCTATCTTCTCAAAGTCTTCTACCTTTAGTTCGTTTCCATAGGGTATTCTTGTTAAAAGGCATGCATATGGAGGCTTATCCCAGGTATTAAGTCCCAACTCCTTAGATAGACTTCTTATTTCTTCTTTAGTTAGTTTACATTCAAGTAATGGACTTTTTACTTCTAGTTCCCCGAGGGCCTTTAATCCCGGTCTATAATCTCCTAGATCATCGAAATTTGTTCCATCAATAACATAATTATAGCCTTCCTTTTTAGCTATATCTTGTATCATGCTAAACACAGCCTTTTTACAGAGATAGCATCTGTCCTCAGGATTATCCTTAATCGCATCAATAATCGGCACCTCTACGATTTCATATTTAACCTTTAATTCCTTGACCAGCTCCTTTGCCTCCTCTACTTCCCATTTAGGAATATAGGGTGATAATATTGTTACAGCTTTAATATTATCACCAAGGGCTTCCTTAGCAGCTTTGAGTAAAAAGGTACTATCTACTCCACCGGAAAATGCTAAGACTACCTTATCTAGCTTTCTTAGATAATCTATCAGATTCTTATATTTCTCTTTATTTATCATTTTCTATATCTCCTCTATTACTTTATTGACTTCCTTATAAATTTTCGCAATCGGTATATTATTCTCTTTGGCAAGCCTTTTACAATCCTCATACTCCGGCTTAAATTTCACTAGCTCTCCTTGATAGTATGAATTTTTAATTGTGACATCACCATATTTCGTCTGTATCTTAGCAAAGTCTCTTTTAAGCATGATTTTTTCAACCTTATATTTTCTAATGCCTATAGAAGTGGTTTCTTTAAAGATCACTTCAAGGACATCTCTTTCCCACTTATCATTGACTAATATACTTAACTTTATTGCCGGCCTTCCCTTTTTCATAACAATAGGTGTCTTAAATACATCTAATGCACCCTTTTCAAAAAGTCTTTCTTCAACATAACTGTAAAGCTCTGGATTCATGTCATCTATATTCGTTTCAAGTATATACTGATCTTCTATTTCCTCATTCTTTTCTTCTTTTCCTAAATAAACCCTTAACACATTGGGTATTTCTAACTCCCTATTCCCTATTCCATATCCGATCTTCTCTATTGAAAACCCAAGTTTATCTGTAAACTCCTGGGCGTTAGCCGCCAGTATAGCGGCACCTGTAGGTGTAGTTGTCTCAAAGTCTACCAATCCAGTTTTAATGGGAATGTCTTTTAGTATTTCAACGGTTGACGGTGCCGGTACAGGTATAATTCCATGGGCACACTTTACAAAGCCTCCCCCTACTTGCACCTTTGATGCCATAATCTTATCTACGTCTAGATAGTCTAGACATATTGCTGCTCCTACTATATCTACAATAGAATCAATCGCTCCAACCTCGTGGAAATGTACTTCATATAGGGGTTTTCCATGGACCTTCGCCTCTGCCTCAGCTACCTTCATGAACATATCTATGCTTAACTTTTTTACTCTATCATTTAATTCACTTGAATTTATGATATTTTCAATATCCTTTAGATTTCTGTGATGATGATCATGTCCGTGATGACCATGATCGCTTTCATGATAATGAGAATGACCATTGTGATGAGAATGATCGTGATCATGTTTATGATTATGATTGTGCTGATGTTCTTTATCTTGAGTTTTCAGTATCACATCGACCTTAGTTCCACTTATACCCTTTTTAAGTGCTTTTTTAACATCTATTTCATATTCTGTATCCAGCTTAAGTCTTGAAATTTCTTTTAATAAATGCTCTTCATCCACCCCTAGGTCAATCATTGCTCCTAAGTTCATATCTCCGCTTATTCCACAAAAACAATCGTAATATAATACCTTCATAGTTATCTCTCCCCTACTTTTTTTACTTGATATTATGTCTTCTTAAAAATTCCTCATCTTTTAGAACTTCTTCGTATTTATCATCCCTCACGATTTTATGATCCTCTGAAAATACTATAGCACGTTTGAAAAGGTCATGTACATACTCAAAATCGTGGGTGGCGCATATAATCGTTTTACCAGCTCTATTTAGCTTAATAAAAAGTTCTCTTAAAAACCTCTTTCCCTTAGGGTCTATGCCATTCATAGGCTCATCTAAAGCTATCACCTTGGGGTTCGTTGCAAGGACACTGGCTATTGCAACTCTTTTCTTTTCCCCTCCACTTAGATTGTAGGGATGTTCATCCTTCAACTTCTCTATATTCAATATATCCAAACAATTCTTTACCCTTTTATTTATTTCTTCATTGGAAAATCCCATTTGAGTTGGTCCAAAGGCTACTTCTTCAAATACGGTGGAACAAAATAGCTGAGTATCAGAATTTTGAAATACAAATCCTAATCTTTTATGAAATAGTTTAGAAAAACTATTGTCCTTCAGACTCTTTTCAGTTATCTGGGTTTTATCAAAGAAATATTTGCCTTGATTTGGAAAAGCTATACCATTTATTAATTTTAAGAAGGTTGATTTCCCACTTCCATTAGGACCAATAACCGCAATGGATTCTCCTTGATTTATATTAACCTTGATGTTATCAAGGGCTATTTTCTCTCTATATTTAAATGTTAAATTTTCTATTTCAATCATTCTCATTCCCCTTAGTATATAAAGTTCATATAGCAAAACTTAATTTATACGTATACAAATACTCAGCGCTCTTGGGAGTTTTGGATGTGTATAAATTAATAATTTTCCTTGAATCTCATAGATCTAGCAACATTAGTTTAAAGTTGTTAATCTTAGATTTAGCACTATAAACGAAGCGATCAGGAGTATATTAATTAATGCATATAGATAGTCTATTTTCTCTAACCTAGATTCCATGACTACTGTGTATTCTCCCACAAAGCCTCTACACTCCATGGCACTGGACATTTCCACACTCATTTTATAGGATTTTAGAAACAGGTTGCCCATTATTCTTGAAATCGAACTGTATTTATCATTGTTTTTCCCAATAGATCTAAGTTTTAAGGCATATAGTAGATTAGTAGAATATTCTCCTAATAGAACAATATATTTTAATGTTATCTCCATCACCCATATAAATATGTCGGGTATAAATAGTAACTTAAGTGCCCTGCTTATATCTCTCCATTTGGTAGTCCAGGATAGGAGATTTGCTAATAATACACTTGATATCATTCTTTGAAAAAGTAACAAGCTATTATATATATTCCCTTGTAGCATTGATGGAATCAAAATTATTAGAGTTCCAATGGGAAAAATAAAGCTTATTGCCATAATATTTTTTCTTTCCTCTGAGTCAGTAAGAAAAATACTTATTAATATATATATATCTATTATAAATAAATAGATAAAACTTCTTGAAAGTGATATGAGAAGTATGTTTACTATTGTAAAAATCATCTTCAATGTAGGATTTATTTTATAGATAAGCTTATCTTTATTTCTGTTTCGCCTAATATTTGAAAAGACCTTCAAGAAGGACAAAATACTTTTATCTATAAAACTGTTGCCTTCCTTCTCCGGTATATACTCATCCTTCACTAAAAGCCATTCTTCAATCATTTGCTCACCTTTTGCAGTTTATTTCTTGAACCTACTTTTCCATATAATTTAATAGCTATAAATATTAAAACTACCCCTGCCAGCGCTGAGAGAATATAAGCTGTAGGCTCATTAGCACCTATTATAGTATAGTCGGGCATAGGTACATTAAAACGAAAACCATTTTCCATTCCCCTCGGTATAAAGCCTGTAAGTTCCTTTAACTCTTCTGTACCCCACTCACCCCATGCAGTTCCTGTTGCCAAAAGTCCCAAGGGGCTAAGTAAAATCAGAAAAATTATCAGCAAATATAAGGGGCTTACCTTTTTACTGCTTTCCCTATATATTACCTCTGGAGAGACCTTTTTTACATAAGCATACACAGCAGCAGTTATAAATCCCTCCATTATTCCAGCTACTAATAAATGTGGAATCATCATTGCTGGGATAGATACTTCCAAACCATAGGGGCTATATAGAGGAAGTCCAGCTCCATCGGTAAATAGTAGTGGTTGAATACCGAACTCTATTGCTGTTATAAGGGCTGCAATATTTAAAGATACATATCCTGCAATAAATGCTCCAATATATTCTCCTCTTTCGCTAGGAAAAGTACCTTTAATTAGTTTAAATATATAGGATGCCGTAATGGGCATTACAAATGCCATATTGAAGCAGTTCACCGCCAGTGCTAAAATCCCTCCATCTCCAAAGAATAGGGCCTGAATTGCCAACGCTATTGTAACGGCAATAACTGCACTGTATGGTCCAAGTAGAATAGCCACAAGGGCTGCCCCAACTGCATGACCTGTAGTTCCTCCGGGCAGAGGTATATTGAACATCATAATTAAAAATGAGAACGCAGCACATATTCCAAGAAGAGGCATTTTCTGTCTAGTTAATTCCTTTTTAACTTTCGTACTGGCCCTTCTCCATATAGGTACCATTGCTACAGCTAATGTAGCACAGGTAGATGGGCTTAAATAGTTATCAGGTATGTGCATATTATCTTTACTCCTTCTAAATTTATACTTTAATCAAAATATTCATTAACTCGGGGTTAATTCTTTTTACAAGCCTAGGGCTGCCCTTATAAAGGTATCCTCTGAGTTCAGCCCCAGGGTGTTTATGTTAAGTATTTGCTCAGAAATCTATTCAAATGCTTCTTTAACGTTTCTCAATTGCTGACGAATTGGAATATTCTGTGGACAATGGCCTTCACATTTTCCGCATTCTACACAATTTGCAGCTTTAGCATCGGCAGATAAAAACATACTATACATCATTTTCCCCCTTGCTATATCATCAAATAAATATGCGTCATTATAAATGGCAAAGTTTTGTGGTATATCTACTCCTACGGGACATGGCATGCAGTATCTACAATTTGTACAATTCACCTTCATTTTTTCCTTAAAAATATTCTTTACACGTTCAACTAACTCAATTTCCTTTTCCGTTAGAGAATTTGGATCTGATGCTTCAGCTGTTTTAATGTTCTCTACAACATGGTCCATTTCAGTCATTCCACTTAGGACAACTGAAACCTCTGGATGATTCCATACCCATCTAAGTGCCCATTCAACTGGTGTTCTTTTTGCATCGGCTTCATTCCAAATATCTGAAATTTCATCAGGAAGTTTATTTGTCAAACTTCCTCCTCTAAGGGGTTCCATAATAGAAATTCCCAAACCTTTTTTCGCAGCATATTCTAATCCCTCTTTACCTGCTTGGTAATTTTCATCGAGATAGTTATATTGTATTTGGCAGAATGACCAATCATACGAATCTGCTATTTCTTTAAAGGTTTCAATATCATCATGGAATGAAAAACCTGCGTATCTTATTCTTCCATCTTCAATTGCCTTATTTAAAAAGTCGTCTATTCCTAGTCTCTTCAAATTAGGCCATAGTTGTTTATTTAATGTATGAACTAAGTAAAAATCTACATGATCCGTTTGAAGACGCTCTAGCTGATCATTCAATAATCTATCCATATCATCCCTTGTCTGAACCAACCAAGAAGGCAACTTAGTAGCTATGTTTACTTTCTCTCTATATCCATCCTTTAATGCCTTGCCTACAAGTGGTTCACTTTGACCACCCTTTGAGAAGTCATTTCCATGATAGGGATATGCTGTGTCCACATAGTTTACTCCGTTATCGATTGCATAACGAATCATCTCTATTGCCTTTTCTTCGTCAATCTTTGTCGGATCTCCATCAATCACCGGGAGTCTCATAGCCCCAAATCCTAAAGCTGAAACCTCCTCATTCGTTTTACCAAACTTTCTATATATCACAATAATTCCTCCTAATCAATCTAATTATTTTATTAAGATACATTAATATTCATAGGTACTATCTTACTTATGTCTGAATTTCACTAATTCCTTAAACCACCTCCTTTTATACGTAAACTTACGCTTTCAAAGGTTGATTTTATAATTAAAGTCCTATCTTTTCTTTTTTCTTCTTTCTTGGAATCCCATATACTTTTTAGCTAAGAACAATACTGATCTATTAATAGGACCTTCAAATTCCCTTGAAACATTCTTCAGTTCTTCCGGTATGTTTATACTTTGTGGACATTCCTTGACGCATTTTTTACAATTAATGCATTGACTAGCTAAAGTTAAATTTCCACCGAGAAGACCACCTGAATCACCTAAGTAAGTAGCTGTATAAAAAAGTTTTTTATTAAATAAATGTCTATTGTTATAAGCCTCAAAGGCCCCAGGGATATTTACCTTTGCTGGACAAGGCATACAATATCCACAGCCGGTACATTCAACCTTTCTAAGGCTTTTATAGGTATTGGCTGCATCTGCAATAATATTCAATTCTAATTCAGTTAAAGAGTTAGGATGAGCCTTCGACGCAATATCAATATTTTCCTCAATATGATCATCATTATTCATTCCCGATAATACTACTGTAACTTCAGGATGGTTCCATATCCATCTTAAAGCCCATTCAACATTTGTTCTCTTAACCTTAGCACTATCATATATTTTCTTTACCTTATCGGGCTGCGTTGTTGCTAAATTACCACCATGCAGGGGTTCCATAATAATAACACCTAGACCTTTTTCAGCTGCATATTTAAGACCTTCCTTGCCAGCTTGATTATGTTCATCTAAAATATTATATTGGATTTGACAAAAATCCCAATTATAGTCATCAACAATTTTTTTGAAATCTTCTCGTTTACCATGAAAAGAAAAACCAATGTTAGTGATTTTACCAGAGCTTTTTATATCTTCCATAAATTCAAAAATGCCTAGTTTCTTCATTTTCTCCCAACCTGCTCCGTTGAGAGAATGAATAAGATAATAATCAATCTTATTGGTATCTAATTTTTTTAGTTGCTTATCAAAAAAAGAATACATATCCTCTTTAGAGTGACAAAGAAATTGTGGAAGCTTAGTAGCAATCTTGACCTTTTCTCTATATCCATCTCTAAGAGCTTTACCTAGAAAGCTTTCACTTCGGCCACCATGATAGGGCCATGCAGTATCCACATAGTTTACACCTTGATCAATGGCATACCTTAATTGTTTTGTTGCTAATGCCTCATCAATTCTCCCATTTTTTGTTGGAAGTCTCATACATCCAAAACCCAGAATTGATAATTCGTCACCTGTTCTCTCCATTTTTCTATATAACATAGTCATCCCCCTTATTAAAGTTAATTTTTCCATTTATAACACCTTTTATAGATTGACTAATCACTCTATGACTTATATGATAAAATCTCCACTTTTTGTTTTATACTCCAACCTTTAAAAGCCATGTGTAGATTTACAAATTAACACTTTGTCTGTTAAAGATATTCTAACATTCCCATAATTTTCTAGAAAATCTGTATTTATAGGTATATACTACAAAAACTTTTGATGATTGTCGTTTTATAGATTGACTAATCACTCTAATCTTTTTTAAAGATATCATATTTTATATATCTATTCAAGTATTTTTTTCTAATTTATAATAAATCGTTCTATATTCCATGTATTCCCATTTCCATTGCAATTGACAAATACAGATACATGTGTTATCTTTCGCTTATAGCAATTAATCAATATTTGACCATTTATTATTTAGTGATTTTATTTTTATAGTGAAGTGAATTAGTTTGAATCCTTGTAGTTTAGAATAGAATAATAACTTTGCTAGTTATATTATAGAGTCATTGCTCTATTAGGAGGTGATTTAATGAGTAAATCAGATAAAATTTTAGAGGCTGCTCTAAAATTATTTATAAAGGACGGCTTTCATGCTACCCCCACATCAAAAATTGCTAAGGAAGCGGGAGTTGCCAACGGTACATTATTTCACTACTTTAATACTAAGGAACTCCTTATAAATGAACTATATTTGAATATAAAAAAACATCTAAAAGACTATCTAACCTATAATCTTGATGAATGCAAGACTACTAGAGAAAAGATTAAACATATTTGGCTAAGTCACGTAAAATGGGCTGTTGAAAATCCTGACAAATACGCTTTTTTTCAACAGTTCAATAATTCTCCATTTATAAACTCTGTGAGCAGAGAAGAAGGTGCTAGATCCTTTGAGTTCGCTTATGATATTATTGAAGAAGGTATTAATAACGGCTCTTTGATTGATGTAGATAAGGCTCTGATAATTAACTTTACCTTTAGCTCCACTCATTCTGTAGTTTCTTTTGCCCGTGAGTTTCCTGCGAAATTTAATGACGAATACCTTGAAATTGGATTTAAAATGTATTGGCGAGGGGTAGCAAATATATAAAAAAATCTCTTATTAAGATTCTCAATGTTGACTTTTTTCAAACACATAACGGAAGTTATATTTATTCACAGTTTTAAGATGTTTATAATTTCCTATGCGAGAGGCAGATACAATATCCGCCTCTCTTAATTTTGGAATTTATAACCACAGAAAAGAAGATGCTTAACACCTCTTCTAACTACTTATTATTAAATAATATTAAAAAACACTTTCACCAACTGATTCCATTTCTTTAGTTGCTTCTATCATTTCATTTAACATAGCAATTAATATTTCTGAATTGCTTCTTGCATTTGCTAGATGCTTCTGAGCATTTTCATTATCATCTTTATTTATATAATCGATTACTATTTCTGCTCCTTTATGTAAGCCTTCATGGTATTTGTCTATACCCTTCCATATTTTCAGTATGCTCTTATCTCTTGGTTCTATCGAATGATAAAAGTGACCAAAAGCACATCTATGGGAATCGGTTTGTATTGCCTCAACGGTCATGTTGTCTACCATGTGCTCTAAAAGCTTGACCCAATTTTTATGGGCGGAGATTACAGGAGTTATAGTATCTATAAACTCACTATTTGAAATTCTTGTAAAATTACTCAGACCCAACTTTCCTGACAGTTTTGCTGCTTTACTTACCTTTTCGTCGACGCTCTCAATAGAATCAGATACCTCGTTTATTTTTGATGCAACCTTTGTAAGGTTATTTGAAATATTAGTTATATTTTCAATGTATGCAGCTGTATTTTCAGCAGAGGAGTTTATTTCTTCAATAGAGCCTTCAATCTCCTGGCTGAAATCTGATAAATTCTGAATTTCTCCAGTTAATTTATTAATTGATATTTGATTTTCATTAAATATTGTGCTAATACTCTCAAGCTCATCTTTAACATAGTTTATACCTTCTATTGATTCCTTCACACTCTCAGAGCTATTAGATGATGCATCGTTAACGTCTCTCAATAATTCGCTTTGCAAAATTACTAATTCTTTAGTATCATTTGAAAGCTTTCTTATCTCCTCAGCAACAACACTAAAACCTCTTCCATGCTCACCTGCTCTTGCTGCTTCAATACTTGCGTTTAATGCCAATAGATTTATTTGCTCTGCGATCTGATTAACTGCTGTTAAAGATTCATTAACTTTGTTTACTGAGTTTATTAGTTCACTTACATTTTCACCCATGGTATTAGAATGATTGGTAACATTATTAATTTCTTTCATTACTCTATCTAGTTTCTCATTGCTATTTAGCGTATTCCCATTTAACTTTTTAGATTCATTTGAAATATCATCTATAGATTCAACAAACCTGTGCATATATTTATCTACATCAGATATACTTGCTGATATTTCTTCAAATGCTGATAAGGTATTGTCAGACACATCATTCAATCCACCTATTGTTTTAGTAATATTTTGGGACTCATGCTCTAGCTTCAAGTCAAACTTACTTATATCTATGGCAATTGAGAATATGTGTTTCATCAAGGTCTTTACATCTTCCCTATCCTTTAGAAAGGCATCATTCATGTATAATAGTTTTTGAATTATTTTATTATCATTCCCTTCGTAATGCTTTGCTTCTAAACTTCCTTCAATTATTTTCTCAATAAGTATTTCATATTTTCTTTTGCTAAACATTTCGTTTCCCCCTCAACTTTTATCCTAGTTACAACACTCCATTATACATATACCCCGTAATAGTATGTATTAATTATAAAAATTTTTTTTGTTTTAGTCAAATAGTTTAAATCCAAATTATCTATAGTAATTTTATTACTTCATTATGTTTGTATGAGATTTATTTATTTCTATGGGCCAATAACATAATCTAAAAAAGCTTTTAACCCTAGCTATCAGAGTTAAAAGGCTTTAGTACTAAATCAATATATTCCTTCAATGATTTTCTTATATGTCCGTCCCTTCCTGTAGTAGTGTCAGCACATATAAGAGAGTTTAATACAGCTTCCTCAGTTGCTTCTGCGGCGGCTCTGAATGCATCATTAATTTTATTTTCATTAAAGATTTTGATATTTATTACGGCTTCTTCTTCATAATGTTTTATTCTGTTAGCTGTTGTAAATCCAACCACAACATCTCCACTACCGTTTCCGAAAAATGATCCCGTTCTGCTAAGTCCCGCACTGGTTCTTTTACAAACTCTTTTTAGCTGCCTATGGGTCATGGGTATATCCGTTGCTAAAACGATTATTATAGACCCTTTGTCCTCTTCAACGACATTACTTTTCTCTACTTCAACAATTCGTCTCCCAGCCTGAATATTATCTATAGTAAGATCCTTTTTGACTCCAAAATTGGACATCACCAATATTCCAAGGGTAAAAGCTTCGCCTCCAACTTTAACTAGTCTTGATGAACTTCCTATTCCACCCTTTAACCCGTAGCATGACATACCCATGCCGGCCCCTACTGAACCTTCGTCAAATTCTCCATTAGCCCTTTCAATAGCCTTAAAAACATGTTCACTTTTTACATGCATACCCCTTATGTCATTCAGATATCCATCATTACACTCACAAATTATTGGGTTAACAGTACCCGTTGTAGTACCTATATCTTCATTATCTCTGAGCATATATTCCACCAAAGCTGCATGGGCAGTACCTACACTGAGGGTATTTGTCAGTATTAATGGTGTTTCGATATTCCCTAACTCCTCAATTTGTACAGTCCCTGCGGTTTTCCCAAAGCCATTTATAACATGACTTGCAGCAATAACTTTCTCTTTAAAAGGATTTTCTCCATGGGGAATTATTGCAGTGACACCTGTTTTTATAGAATCATTATCTAATGTAATATGTCCAACTTTAACCCCTTGAACATCTGTAATGGCATTTTTATTACCTGGCTCCATCTCTCCGATAATTATTCCATAGTCCCTTATTCGTTTTTGTCCATGCATGATTCCTGCCCCCCCCATTCTACATTCTATATGCTTCTATTATAACGAAAGTCTTCCTCTTTTGTATAAAACTTTTGCTGCATATATTGAACATAAAACGCAAACCGGTACTGCTACTGATGTAGGTATACTAAAGGCAGAAAATAGTATGCCTATTATCATTGGAACAACTGCAAGCTTCCAATCCTTTAGAATGTAGTATGCTCCAATGGAACCGAACAAAGCCGGAAGAATATGCTGGAAGGCTGGTTTTAACATAGGACTGTTTAGCTTAGCTGAAATCGGTGCTAATAATACTACTCCTAATACTAAAATCAGCTCACACATAATTACAGACCCTGACATAGCTATACTTGATATTACCTCACCTTCCTTTGTTGAAGGCTTTACATCAGCTACTTCCATTCCAATAGCAGCACTTGGAAGTTTTAAGTTTGCAATATTTCCAGTGGTATATGCCATGTAGATACCGCTTGAACCCAGTATTGGATAGAATGAAAGTATTTCTGCAATTGAAAGAGGAATCATAAACGATGAAACCGTAAGAATCCCTTTTAGCAAATTGACTACTGGTGGAAAAACACCATAATATATCCATAACAAAACTGGAACTAATAGAGACAAGCTGATTCCAGTCAAAATTGTAATTCTACCTATCCTATGAACCTTCTTTTCATATAATTCTTCAGGTGAAAATATTTTAGAGTCCTCCATAGTCATTCCCATTCTCCCCTCTAAATAATTCTAGAAAAAATCACAGAGCAAACCATTGCTCCTATCATACTAATAGCTAAAGCAAACTCCCTGAGCCATATCATTTTAAACTTAGTTATTAATACCGCACAAATCGTCATTATTATTGCTCCTGCAAGTAGTGTTATCAGTGATAATCCTCCAGTTGCTATTGGTTCAGCTATGAAAACACATATCACTCCAAAGAAAGCAGCATTTGTAATTACCGACATCCATCTTGGGTCCTTCTTCTCAATCTTTCCATAGCTAGATTTGATTTTTTTCAGGAAAAAGAAAACGATTAAACCCGACCACATAGCTCCAATAGTCATTACCCAGACGGAGTTGGCGAAAACCTCCTTTGTATAGCCCTCTCCACCCAAACCGCTTACGCCCATAGTTTTTGCCCCTATGCCAGCAGCCAGCAGTTCATAGGGCCCCGATCCAATTATCGAAAGCCTTATCCACGGAAATGGAATCCCAAGGACAGGCGACATTGCAATTAGTGTAATTACTATGGGAATAGAAGGAATTATAGCAGATATCATTCCAGCCCTTAATCCCCTAATCATCTGCTTGTTAGTCAACCCTATCCGTTTCCCTTCCTTCCATGATAACCTTATAAACAAAATCGACTGAATTAAAATAAAGCTTAGTATTAATCCTCCCCAAATATACAACAAATTGCTGTTGGCAATATCCAAATAACCGTTCATAATGTTTCCCCCTAGATAAAACTAATATCTATATACTATTTCTTCTAATTACCATTCCACAAGGTATTTTGTTGAGTTTACCTTTTTCAACCTGAACATTTCCATTTACGATTACATATTCAATCCCAGCAGGATATACAGCAGGATTCTCGAAGGTGTTTTTGTCAATGATTTCATCCTTATTGAATATAACAATGTCGGCATACTTTCCTTCTTCTATTAATCCCCTATTCCCAATATCAAGAAACTCTGCCGGTAAAGAAGTCATTCTTCTGATCCCCTCTTCAAAAGTCATAACCTCTTTTTCCCTAATAAATCTACCTAGAAATCTTGGAAATGTTCCAAAATTCCTTGGATGTCCCTTAAAGTTTTTAATGTTATCTGGCAGTGCAAGGGCATCGGACCCTACTGCTGCATATGTATATTTAGCTACCTGTATCACATCCTCTTCTGACATGATCTTACAAACCGTACTAACGGCTCCTCCCTCTTCTATAAGTAGTTCAACTGCAGTTTCAAAGTCGTCCTCATTCTTAATTTCAGCTATTTCTTTTATTGATTTTCCTTGAAGTGGCTTATTTTTTTCTGACATTATATCAGAAACTATTATCCTACTCCAATAATCATCATCGGAATTCATCTCATTCTTCACCTGTTCCCTAATCGCCTCTGAGGATAGCCTCTCAATTAATTTAGGCACGCCTCCCTCGTGGAGCCAGTTAGGAAACAATGAACTCAAAGGACCCTCAGCCGCATCATAGGGATAGAAGTCACAGATTATTTTTTCCCCATCTCCACGGGCGTCTTCAATGAGCTTTAGCACATCATTGACCTTCCCCCAATTACGTTTTTTACTAGCCTTTAAGTGGGAAATGTCCACAGAGACTCCAGCTTTTTTTCCAATTTCTATTGCCTCAGTAACTGATTCCAGTAATGCATCTCCCTGATCCCTTAAATGGGTAGCATATATTCCTTTATATTTTGATACAGTCCTTGATAGTTCAATTAATTCATTTGTATCAGCAAAGCATCCCGGAGGATATCCTAGCCCAGTACTTAATCCAAAGGCTCCCTCCTCCATTGCCTTATCTAACAACTCATTCATCCTATGTATTTCTTCTTGATTTGCCTTTCTTGCTTCAAATCCCATTATATTCATTCGGAGTACACCATGTCCCACAAGGGGCACAAAATTGGCTCCCATTCCTTCTTCTTCTAGTTTATTAAGAAAGTCATCAGTACTGCACCAATCAATATCAATCTTCAAATTTGATGACTCCACTACACCTTGCAAAATTGCTCTTCTATCCCTGAGTATTGGGTAAAGTGAATATCCGCAATGTCCGCCAACCTCAGTAGTTACCCCTTGCATAAGTTTATTACTTTCAAAGGGTGCCGCCAATAGACCTAAATCTGAGTGGCTGTGAATATCTATAAAACCCGGTGAAATCACCAACCCATCTGCATTAATCTCTCTAATTGAATCATACTCCTTAAGATCTCCAATCTTTGCTATTGTATCTTTTATAATTCCAATATCGGCTTTATATGATGCTCCACCACTCCCATCCATTAAAGTACCGTTTCTAATGATTAAATCAAACATATTATCTCTCCCTGGTTTGTAATATATATTACATAATTATTTTACAACGTATTATATATTACATTCAAGAGTTATTTATTAAAATTTTGATGCTAAGCATCGAAAAATACTACTTGTTATTTTCAAACAATTCATATACTTCATTAAATTCTTCTAAACCTTTAAGTCTTCTCTGAACCTCTTCATAATTGTCTGTAATATATTGCAACAATACTGCTTGAAGAATAGTCATTATCCCTATTGTTACATCGGGATAAAACTTATTGCTATCCTGTAGTGGTACTATTATCGAATAATCACTATATTCTTTGACGGGAGATAATATGTTATCGGTTATAGAAAATGTTTTAGCTCCCTGCTTTTTTAATAACTTAGAAAGATTGACTGCGTTCTTTGAGTACCTTGGAAATGATATTATTATTCCAAAGGTTTTCTCATCAAACTTACTAGCTATATTGAATAAGTCTCTAGAACTATGATTGATTACTTCTACATTAGGGATTATTCTAGACAAATTGTATCCAAGGTATTCCGCTATACCCGATGAGGTTTCAAACCCAACAACCACGACCTTTTCATGGTTTGAAATATCAGTGATTATTTTTGATATATCATCATTACTTATACACGTTCTTATAGATTTTGTCATCGACAGGTTAGTGTCAATAATCTCATCCAAGACAGTTTTATCCTTATATATATTTTCTATTTTTTCTACCTTCTCAAGTGTCGTTATCTCTCTTCTTATGTAGTCCTGAAGATCCTTTACCATCTCTAAATATCCTGAATATCCGAGGGAATTTGCAAGCCTGATTACTGTAGCTTCACTGGTATGAACCTTTCTACCTAATTCAATGCTAGATAAAAATACTGCGATCTTATAATTATTTAGAATGTATTCAGCCACCATGTATTGTTTTTTGGTTAATTCTTTATTGTTTTTTTCAAATCTTTGAAAAAAGTTTAATTGCTTATCCATTATCATCTTCCTTTTCGCTATGAAGAAAACCTCTCTTCTATAGAGTATTATTAATTATAATACATAGAATAGCATGTCTTTTCAAGATTTTTACACTTTTTTTATTTAAGCAAAAAAAAACAGCCATCAAAGGCTGTTGGCTCTTATTTATGTTTTAATATAATTGTATAGCTTTCACAGGGCACTTTTCCATCACTTCTAAGATATCTAAATCAGAATATTTTCCAATCTTTCCGTTTTTTAAACTTGCCTTTCCATCATTCATCACAAATAAATCAGGATATAATTTTGTGCATAGACCACAACCTATACAATATTGTTCTTTGATATTAATACTATTCATATCCTTTTTCTCATCTTCCGATTCAAATGGTATATTTTCTCTTTTTACTATGAATGATACTACATAAGCCATAACTAATATAGATATTATTGTTAGTATCCATCTTACTATCATAAACTTTACACCTAAAAATTTTACTTCATTAACCAGCATAGGAACCTTAACCACTGCCCATGCACTTAAAATAATTATAATGTTCCAAATACTTGCACCTTTCTTTAGAAGCATCTTACAAACAGGAAATGCCGCATAAATTGGTCCTGCTGAGAGGCTTCCAAGTGCCAAGGACAGTACACTGCCCCTTATGCCTGATTTTTCACCCAAGTTATTGATGATTACCTCTTTTGGCACCCAAGCCTCAATTAAGGAGGTTAATAGAAAAACTACAGGGATTATTTGAAGCATCTCTTTAACATAGTACATACTATTTTTTACCGACTGTGTTCCTTTATCAGGCATAGCAATAAATAGAAATGTATATGTCAAAATCACCCCTATTAATAATTTGTTTTTCTTAACAACCTTTACCATAGTCATATCAGCACCCCCATAACAAGTGCAATAATAACAGCAAATACAAAACTCAATCCATTTCTAACTAATGTAAATTTCAAGCCGAATTCCTGTTTTTCCAGTGGAAATGTTACAACTCCTACCATAGTTAAGGTAGTTAGAAAAGCCACTGCTGGAACTATGCTTGCACCTACATTTACAAAGGATCCTACTAGGGGAAATGCTACAAAAGCAGGTATTAAGGTTATACTTCCTACAAGAGCCGAGGTCACTGTTGATATGAAAAGATTGGATTTCCCTAAGGCATTCTTGATAACTTCCGGTGGGATAAATGTCAAGATTAGACCTATAAGAAATAGTATTCCAACTATTTGTCCTATCATTTTCTTCATCATACCCCTAGCCATTTTCATTGAATTTAAAGTTTTCTTCTTATCTTTTCTAATAGATATTACAAAAGCCACACCTGTTACGATCCAAAGGACTAGAGTGAAAACATCCATTTTTACTCACCCTTGAAATGTCTAGGATTTGGAGCCTTTACCACAAAAATTTCTAGAACCTCATCATCAAAGTTGTTTACATTCATCTTAATATTATATGGAATGTTTACAATATCTCCCCCTTGATATTTATTTGGCTCTTGATCACCCAATTTCAGTGTCAGAGTTCCAGCAACGACTATCATATACACATGGGAATTTGAATAATGCTCTGGAAGCCCTGTGTCCTTTGTAAATACCATATGATTTAATGCTACATTTTCATCGTCAATAACTCTTTCAACGATTTTTTCATTTATTTTTTGATATTTATAGATTTTTTCAATCATTTTGAATTCCTCCTTTTAATTTTGTTAACTCTATATTATAATTTTCACTATACTTTTGCAGTTACCATGGTAACTATTTTTTTAAAAAAGGAGATTTTTTATGGATATTAAAAAATTTATTGAACTTTTACAATTACATAACTTATTTCAGTGTTTTTCAAAGGAAGAGCTTTTGGCTCTATTTAATGATAATAATCATAAAATTAGTCAATATAGAAAAAATAGCATGATTCATTTCGAAAGCGAAAGGTGCTTAACCTTGGATATTGTTTTAAAGGGTACAGTCCTAATTCAAAGGATCGATGAGAATGGAAATGTTCTTACTATCACTGAATTTAATATCGGTGATGTTATTGGAGGAAATTTATTATTTACAAACAATAACCTTTATCCAATGACTATAATTGCTAAATCAGATATTACTATTTTGCACATTCAAAAGGATTTTATTTTAGATCTTTGCCAAAACAATAAAAATTTCTTAGTAGAATTTATAAAGTCTATTTCTGATAAGACATTCATTCTAACGAGTAAAATAAAAACTATTTCTCTGAAATCCTTAAGACAGTCTATAATAGATTTTTTAAGCTATGAATATTATTCCCATAATTCTACTAAAATAAATTTGAATATGACAAAAAAAGAGTTAGCTGAAAGATTGGGTGTTCAGAGAACCTCTTTATCTAGGGAATTGAATAAAATGAAAAGGGATGGGCTTGTTGATTATAATAAGTATTCTATAACTATAAAGGATTTGAATATTGTAAAAAATAGAAACCAGTAGATTTAACTACTGGTTTCCAACTTTTCCGTTTCTTTTTTAGTAAATAGTAATTTAAAGTCTACCTCTGTTATCAACATTCCAGCTAATATCAGTATTGCTCCTATAGTGGCCTTTGAACTTAATACTTCTCTGTAAATAATGTAGCCAAACATAGCTGCAAAGACAGGTTCGCCCGTATATATCAGTGCTGTATGGGTTGGACTAGTATATTTTTGAGCAACACTTTGAACAATATAGGCTCCTGAAGTACATACTACACTTAATATGATTATATTAATCCATATTTGACTGTTTGTCGGCATCGTAGGATTTTCTACTGCAAAAGATGTTAGCAGGCTTAAGAGTCCTACTATTCCTATTTGTATAACTGCTAGCGGAACTGACTGGGAATCTAATGTATATTTCCCCACAAGTATTATATATGCAGCAAATATAATAGCAGAAATAAGTGTGTAAACATCTCCAATATTTATTTCAGATGCACTTCCTTTCAGAGATAGCAATGCTATACCAGTAAAGGCTAAGGCCACACTTAGAATTGTTTTTTTATTTGGCACTTTTCTTACCATAAGTGAAGAAAAGATTGGAACCAACACCACATTAAACCCTGTAATAAACGCTGACTTTGACGCTGATGTATACATTAATCCCATTGTTTGAAGTCCAAACATTGCATATAAAATAATTCCAAGAATTATCCCATACTTAAAAGTTTTCTTATCTATTTTGATCATATCCTTAAAAAAAATAACAGAAGATACAACAAATGCTATAAAAAATCTGATAGCTAAAAAATTAAATGTTGGTACTTCAGACAAAGAATTTTTTGTCAGTATAAAGGATGCTCCCCATCCTATAGTTACTAGAAATAGTGCTATATCGGCCTTTAATTGCTTTGACATGTATAGTCCTCCTTACGATTGATTTTCATGCTGGTGACTTACGCTTAGATACTATGATACATTATTCACCATCATCTTTGTTTTGGAAAATCTGAAATTTCAAGGAAGACCTACTTGGAAATTTTACAAGGATTGTTCATCAAGTTATGTATTCTTATAGCAATAGCAAGTTCTTCATAGAAGTGTTCATTTTCAAAGCTATTATTTAAAATCTTACCTATCCTATCTATTCTATATCTTATTGTATTACTATGTTGAAATAAATCCTTCGCTGTAGCTTTTATATCACCATTGTTTTCAATATATATAATTGCAGTCTTTAACAGCTCTGTATCGTTCCTTTTATCATAAATCAACAGTGGGGTTACCATCTCATCATAATATCTTTGAATCCATGGATTATCAATTAGTGGCAATAATATTTTATTTGCTCCGATATTATTGAAAAATGACACATCTCTGTTATATGTAATTCCATGCTGAAATGCATAGATGCTCTCCTTGATAGAATAATTTAGTTCATCTAACTTATTGTGTAAACTACTAATACCAATAGTATATTCCTTTGTACTGAATCCTAAAATTTCTAACCTTCTTAAAATAACTTCATTTACTTCATTATTGTCTATCTCTTCAAAGGTATTAATGATAAGATGCCCTTCTTTGTATGGAATAACTTTATTGAATTGATCAAGGATCCTATCGCAATCTATCATTGGAGATATGGTATTTTTGTTATTATTTCTTTTGCAAAATACAATGATATTCCTATCCCTAAAGTTTCTGTTGATTTCATATGCTATTTTCTTTATTATCACATTATTTAAATTACTATATAAGATATTATCAATCTTTAATGCTAATACTTCATTTTCCCTCTTTCCCTTTATTGCCTCCATGACATCGGTAATTATATCTTCAAAATATGCAAAGCTAAACATAAATATTGGAAAGGAGTTTTTATTAGCAAGCTCAATAATTTCATTGGGTATACTATCAAAATAGATATCTTTTATAGCTAGCCCACTTACTCCCACAGAAATTAACTTCTCAACAATTTCATATAGTTCCTCAATATTATCCTTTATGTTTAATAATGTACTTAAAGTAAATTCCCCTTCTACAAAGTTCTTCTCTATTAATTCCTTTATCTCATAATCTAGAATTCCAACTTTTCTTACTCTATTTGACAGCCCCTTTTCTCCAGCTATCACTTTAAAATCTTTAAAGCATTCCATTTCTAGAGCTTCCTTTATGGTTATAGACATTTCTTTCCCTCCAAAATGCTATTAGAACAAAATCTTTTGTAAAGATTCTCAAAGTAGACTTTGTTGAAACACACAGAAAATTATAAATTTATCCACAACTTCAAAAGGTTTATAATTTCCTATATGTTATAAAGAAGTTCCAATCATTTACTCCTACGATTGAAACCCCTGTGCTAAACATAGAAATCTCTAATATCACAAATTATAATTCTAAATACTATTATAACCTATTTGAATAAAACTTGATTATTAAAACACGTAAAACCGTATATTTTTATACAAAAAAAATAAAGTAGTCAGTTGAGACAAGAACCTTCTCAAACTGACCCTTTTAAAATTTTCAATTGTATTTTAACCAATAATAGTCTCTTGTTAGAGCTATTGATATTGATATTTATTTTACATTCTAGTTTTATTTAATATCTCTTCTTCAACCTTTTTAATATTTGGTACATAACTTTTTAAGATCTTCATTTCTCCACTCAATGTATACTTCCCTAAACCTGCTGGAATTATGAAACTGTCACCTTTTTTTATCTTCTCGATTCCATCTATATAGATAATCTCCCCCAAGCCGTCAACACATGTAAGAATATGGAACCTCTCTTCATCGCTAGTTTCAGCAGCAGATCGCTCTATGTCATAGAGCTCTAATGAAAAGTCTTTGCTTAAACATAAATATGTTTTGGTAAATCCATTTCCTTCAACCTTAATACCAGTACATTGTATTGATTTTAAAGACAAATCAACCACATCTAATGCGTTTTCTATATGAAGCTCTCTACCCCTATCGTAGTCATAAACCCTATATGTGGTATCACTATTTTGTTGTATTTCAGCTATTATAAGACCTTCACCGATAGCATGAATCAAGCCGCTTTTGACAAAAAAAATGTCACCTTTTTTTACCTTAATTGTATTCATATACTCATCTAGATTTCCTGACTCAATTGCATCTTTAAACTGCTCCTTAGTACATTGTTTTTTTAACCCTAAAGTTAAATTAGCTCCTTCAAAAGCCTCAATGACATACCAAGCCTCTGTTTTTCCCATATTACCTTCTTGTTCATATGCATATGCATCATCGGGGTGAACTTGAACAGATAGTCTATCTTTTGCGTTTATAGTTTTTATCAACAAAGGAAAATGTTGTTTAGAAATCTTTGTACCTATAACTTTCGCTCCCTTTAATTGTATGAATTCATCTAAACTCATGCCTTTAAACTTTCCATTTGCAATAACACTAGTTCCATTTGAATGCCATGCTACATCCCAGCTTTCTCCTACCCTACCTTCCGGCAGATTTCCTCTAAACAACTCAAGGTCCCGACCACCCCATATTTTGTTGAAATATATATTATGAAATTTTAAAGGATACACTTTATAGGGCCTCCTTAAATTAGTATACTATTTGTTCTAAACCCTACTCACCGAAATCACTATCTACCATTCTCTTTAAAGCTTCTGCAGCATCTTTTTCATCAGATCCATCTGCCATTATTGTCAGTAGATCACCCTGTACAGCTCCCATACTCAATATTCCCATTATACTCTTGCCATTATATTTTGCCTCTTTTCTAAGGACAGTTATTTCTGAATTATATTTTGTAGCTTCTTTTACAAATAAACTTGCAGGTCTAGCATGTAATCCTGCTTCATTTTTTAATACCACTTCTGTCTTATACATCTTGTTCCTCCTAGCTTTTAATCAAAGACTGGTGCAAGTTTCATTTTCTTCTGGTTATATAATTGCTGATATATTTCCAATCAATATTACTATTTAAGGATAAATTTAAAAGTAACTATTTCGTTGCTTTTCATTTTTTCAATATTTATAATAGAGTTTTCAACAAAATAATTTGTCTTTGTTTCTGTTTCTTCTTCCTTTAAATTAACAAGCTTAACTTCTTTAAAAATATCTGAATCGTAGTTAATTTTGATATTATCAATAGCGTTATTATGGGAATTGTAAAAACGTACAATTAGTGCACTATCATTTTCTGATTTTTTAATTGCACTAGTCCCAATATATCTACTATCTGCTACAATAGGATACAACTCGTCTACAAAAATCCCTTCTTCACTTGTATTAACTGGTATATAATAATTCAAGGGATAAACGTAATCTTCAGCAAAATAATTCATCTCTACTTCTTTGTTTATTGGAGATACTGCATATTCTGCTCTAAAGGTACCTAGCATACTGCTGTCTGGAGTCTCAACATGTAACCCTGACCTTCGGCCCGGTCTATTCACCAAATCCTGTTTCCCCATATAATCTGTGCTACATAGCAGGGTCAATGCTATCTTAGGATTTTCTCCTCCAATTATTTCATACTGAGGTAAACCCCTATTCATTATTTGAATTCCATTTTTCCCATCAAATACATTTACGTATTTCTGTTGATTGAATATAGGATAATATTTTTCTTGCCAACCTTCTTCTTTCCAATACTCTACTTGACTTAGGTAATTTTGACGCTTCAGCTTACCAAATTGCTGATCTGCATTATGGATAACATCCATGGTATAAGTATCGAACAATGCTCGTATTCTGTGGTTTTCAACTTTATTGTCTATAACTGTATTTACTTCTATTCTTTTAGTTCCTTTATACATTCTAATATAACTAGTTGTTATGGATTTTTTCATTTCTTTTGAACGGCTTGTGTTATATGTGGTCTTGGGATAATCTAATGTATGAGTTATCTTCACCTTTGCCATAACTGGCCCATTTGAGATTATTTCCATAGATGCCTTTTTGTCTTTAGAATCAATCAATTTATCTTCTTGTGGAGGCGAGTAGTCATATTCGTCACCTGCATTTCCGCTTTCTTCAATGATATTTTGATTGAAATAGGCTTTTCCGGAATACTTATCTATGATATTTAAACTACCATCTATATTTATTTCTACGGCAAGTCCCTCATTTTCTAAAGTGTTTCCATTTAATATGTTATGTTCATTATCTTTTTCATATTTTTTATTTTGAATATAATAGGTTGTATATCCATAGCCCTTTACATCGGCTATGAAACAAAATTTCACCTTATAGAAGTTCTGACTTGAATTCTTACCAATAAAATGACTTTCGATAGAATAATCATTTAGGTCTACTTCTTCAATACTTATAATCTGATGCTCTATACTGTTTCCCGATCTATCTACAAGAGAGAATTCTTTATTCTCGAGGAAAGCCTCCATTTTCACAAAACTTTTTCTTCGGGTTAATAAAGTGTTAAATACCATAACAGGCTTTCCTTTGCCTTCATCAAATTTAATCTTTGAAGAAAGCTCGCTTAATTTCCCTTCCATAATGGTTTCACCAATTTGTTTTGCCTTATTATATCTCATTTCCATCTCGTCATGGGTTACATCTGTACATACGTTACCTATTGAATCATGGGCTTGATTTTGAATAATATACTTCCATCCATGATTTATCATAGCGTTATCATATTTTGAACCATGTATGGAGGCTAGATATCCAATGGGCTCTAAATATTTTTCGTAGAGTGACTGAGCTTCAAAGTTTGATTTTTTTATATCAAGCCTTGTAGAACCTATGCTTGCATGTACTCTCATGTGTTTACCTTTTCTAAACTCCCCGGTTACTTCATCAAAGTCAATATTTGATTTTCTCACTTTATGAACATATTCTTCTAAAGTAGAGAACTTAAACTTATGGTCTTTTTCTTCATACTCTTTGTTTAAGCTGTTTATAATTCGTGTAAGGTCTGGATTTGCCTCTCTTTGGTCATATCCACAAAGCATTAGTATTTGGCCTGTTCTTGTTAAATTTTCTTGTTCCTTAATATTAGTCTGGATTACTTCTTTGTTTCTCTCACCATTTAGTGATAACCACTTGGCATTTTCATATCCCAATGGTAAGTAGTGATTTAAGATCTTACTTCCATCTAAACCCTTCCACCAAAATTCCTTTTCTGTAATATCTTCATCAGATATACCTCTCCATACTATAGAATCCTTTATGCTAAATCCATTTAAAATTTGCGGAATATGAACCGACTGTCCAAAGGAATCTGGCAAATAGCCTATTTGCATGTTATGACCAAATTTATCTCCTATCATCATACCTATTAATAGGTTTCTTATCATCGATTCTCCACTTGGTATAAATTCATCGGGTTGAATATACCAAGGTCCAACGATAATTCTTTTTTCTTTTATTAACTTTGATAATCTCTCTCTATTTTCTGGCTTGATTTCTAGATAATCTTCAAGAACTATGGTTTGACCGTCAAACATAAAGGATTTGTATTCATCATTATTCTCAATTAAACCTAACAAGTCATCTACAACTTCAATAAGTTTTACTCTATATTCCTCAAAGGTCTTATACCATTCTCTATCCCAATGTGTATGGGATATTATATGAAATTCCATCACAATTCCTCCATTTATTATGGAGCGTCCATAATGAGAAATTTCTGCGTTATTTTAAATTTCGCCAACTTGACATGTACGTCAGTACTAGCCAAACCGGTGAAATTTAAAAACCTTGAACTTCCTTCATTCTGAAACACCCCGGGGTTGAACTCTAGATATTCCTTTGTGAGCAAGCCCTTTTTTTCATTACATGATTGAAAAATCAGTACCATCATCATCGTTATTTGCAATGTCAGACTCTTTTCTTAAAACAATTACTAATACTGCTGTTATTACTATTCCTGAAGCAAAACCTATTAACCATCTAAAGGGGTGTGTTAAAAAAGGTAATCCCCATATACCAATTGCACATGGTATAGTTGACTGTGCACCAAGTAACAGTGCTATTGCAGCTCCAACTCCTGAACCGATCATGATAGCTGGGATTACTTTGAATGGAGTTGTAACTGCATAGGGAATTGCACCTTCGGAAATTCCTAATGAACCCATTATAGCTGCCGGCAATGCATTTGCCCTTTCGGATTTTGTGAACTTTTTAGAGTTGATTACTGTCGCCAATGCTAGTCCTATAGGTGGTGTCATAATACCTATCCAAGCTGCCGCCATAGGATGATATATGCCCTCGGCTAAGGTTGCATAACAAAATGCAAGTGCAATCTTATTTACTGGCCCACCCATATCAAATGCCATCATTAAACCAATTATAAGTCCTAATAGAGCAAGATTTGCACCTTTTAATGAAACAAGCCAATTCTCTAGTCCTGTCATAGCAGGAGCTAGCGGGATAGAAATAAGATACATAACTACTGCTGTTGCCGCAACACCTAGTACGGGAATTATCATAATAGGTTTAATTACTGCCAGATTCTTATGCACAGGAATTTTCTTGATTTGATTTGTAATCCAACCTGCAAAGAAACCAATTAATATACCGCCTATATAACCTGTTCCTAGTTCCCTTGCCATAACACCACCAACAAGACCTACTACAACACCAGGCTTATCAGCAATAGAGTACGCTATAAATCCAGCAATCAATGGAACCATAAGTTTAAGAGCAAATACACCAACTTCAATTAGTTTACTAGCAATGAGTCCTTCTTCTCCTAAAATTATTCCTAGAGATAACAATACCCCTCCGGCAACTACTGCAGGAATCATATAGGATACTCCTGTCATAAGATGCCTTTTCATTCGGTTCATGTTCATGCTACCCACTCCTTTTTCTAAGTTTTATTTCTTAACTTTTGCTAAAGCTTTCTCTATTACCGCCTTTGCATTCTTTAATGCGGCCTTGGTGGAAATCTCTATTGTGGTAATCCCATCAAATCTGTTCATTTTGTCAATATAGGAATCTATAGCCAAAATAGCCACATCAGCATTTTTTATTTCTTCCTTTGTTATCTCATTTTCAATACCCATTGCTCCTTGAGTTTCAACTTTAATCGTATGACCTAGTTCCTTAGCAGCATTTTCCAAAGCTTTTTTTGCCATAAAGGTATGTGCTAACCCAGCTGGGCAAGCTGTAACAGCAACTATTTTCATAAAACTTCACTCCTTTTAATTATTATATTTGAGTGGTAAAATTGCATAATTCTAACTTGGCACAATTGCATATGCGAATATCATCCTTAATTTAACCATTTAAAATAGAGCATATTTTGGTGGTATAGCTATAGGATTTTTAAGACTATATATAGTAGTAAGTTTTTGAAGATGGTAATTATGCAATTTGCTCGAGTAACTTAACATACCGTATCCATTAAACTTAATATTTTATCATCATTCTCTGCTTCTATTAGACTTTGTCTAAAGTCGTCCTCCATTAGTTTCATTGATAATTTTGATATTATTTTTAGATGTGCAGTGTTTCCTTGAGCTTCAGGAACTGCTAATCCTACTATAAGGTTTACAGGCTTATCATCTATGGACTCCCATTCCATAGATTTGTTTAACTTTATAATTACTAAAGTTGGGGTTTTTACAGCCTCATTTTTCGCATGTGGAATAGCTATGCCATACCCTACTCCCGTAGAAAATTGTTGTTCTCGTTCGATTAAACCTTGGTAATACATCTCCTGTGAGGAAAGTCTAAAATCCGAATCTACCATTCTTGCTATTTCCCTCAAAATTTCTTCCTTAGTCTCAGCATCGAAGCTTAAGTTTATTAGGTTTTTATTAATCAAGTCTCTTACTTCCATCGTTAAACTTTCTCCTTTTCACTTAGAAATTTATCATAAAAACTTTCAAAGTTTTTTTGCTTTATTAATTCAACAACAGATGGTGGAAATTTTGTTACTTGATATAATGTGCCAAACATATCGGCAAATCTATTGGCTATATCTTTTGAAATTGATAGTACCATTACAATCTGTACTTTCTTTCCCTCATCCCAGTCAATTGGCTTCTTCAATATCCCAACAGAAACACATGAAGGAACCTCAACTACTCCTAATGGATGGGGGATCGCTACTAAATTTCCTATGGCTGTGGATGAGAGTTTTTCTCTATCAAGTATGGCTTTCTTTATATTATCGTTGATATAGCCTTTATCCACCATCTGGTTTGTCAAAAATTCTATAACTTTTTCCTTGGTTTCAAAACAAATATCTGTAAAAAATAAATCTTCAGCAAATAAATCTTCAAAATCAACTTCATTATTTTCACAATAATCAATATTGTTGATTTTACTTTTTATATCATCTAGATCTGAATCTTCAAGGACTGCATTAACTAATATGGAAGGAATAGATATATTCTCTTTAATTGGAACTGTAGTCAAAATAATATCTGGCTCAAGATTGATTACAAACTCTAGTTGATGCAATGGATACGTGCCTATTAGATTCACATTGCTATTTAATGAATTTTTTAGCTTTGCCAATAGCAAATTTGCACTTCCCATACCCGATGAGCAAATAATTGCAATCTTTTTATTTCTACTAAGTCCTTTCTTTTTTCTTTCCAGTGCCCCTCCAAAATGCATTGCCAAATATCCTATTTCATTTTCATTAATACTACATTCCATTTCATTTTCTAGTATCTTAGCAGTTATTACTCCTGCTTGAAATGCTAGGGGATATTTTGTTTTCACTTCATCCAGCCAAGGATTCCTTAGGTTCATATTAAAATGTATCCTATGAAATGCTGGTTTTAAGTGTAATGCTAACCCGCATATCAGTGTATTATCATCAATAAAATTTAAAGCCAGTTTTGTGTTTACTTCCTTTAAGATTTTTGAAATCAGATTTTTTATACTCTCATCAATAAACTCAGTTATCCTATTCTCTCTTTTTTCATCTAATAGTTTACTTCCTAACAAATGAATTGCTACATAATATCTTTCAGCATTAGGTATTGAGACCCCTAAGTTCCTTTCAAGAGCCACTACTATATTTATTGCAGCAGTGTATTCCTGTTCTTTTTGTAACTTTTTTATCCTTTTATCCTGCTGAGTGATATAATTACTTTCTTTAATTCTTTTTATTGCTATTGCTATGTGTATTATTAAATTCTTTAATGCTATGTCAGCTAAATGTAATTTTGCTTTTGCTAATTCTTCCATTAATGTTTCTTCAATTTTTCTCAAATCTATATCATTAAATATAATAATATTTTCAATATAGAATTCGGCTAAATCAATTCTCTCCAGTTCACTTCTATTGAAAAAGTACTCAGCCATACAAAATCGTTTATCTATCTCTTTTCCTTCTATTCTGATTCCTTTGTTTAATCTACTTGCTACAACTAACCTATATCTTTGCAAAATAGATTTCACTTTTTTTAAATCATTTTTAATTGTTGATGTGCTTATAAATAATTCATCACATAATTCTTCAAGGGTTATACAGCTATCTGTTTCTAAGAGCTTTCTAATGATATACTCTACTCTTTCTTCTGGTAGGATAGGAATTGATTCTTCTTTATTATCGTTATTCTTGAATATCGTTTTTAAACAATCAGAAAATTTAATATCATCGATAATCTCTAACTTATACCCTATACCCTTAGATGAGTTAATCTTCGCTCCATCTGGTGATATAAATTTATCTAATTCCTTCAAGTCGCTCCTAATAGTTCTAGGTGTAACCCCTACAACTTTCGATAAGTAACTACTTGTTAGATATCCTGAATTACTTACAAACTCATTCAATATTTTTAATAAACGTTTATTAAGCATACATCTCACGATAACTCCTCTCCTTTAATTTAATTATAAATATTATTAAGTTCTAAAGACAGTTTAGTATTTTCCTAAAGAGATAGGAAATTATTAATCTCGGTATAGTTATCTTGTCCTTTTCTTCCTAATACTTTATATGAATAAGTGTATGAATAGTCTATATTTACGCGCTCCCTTTAAAAGATGAAACCATGCATTATCAATGATAATACATGGTTTCATCTTTATCTACCTTTATAAATCTATGTACTTTTTATAATATTCGACATATATTTCTAAATTCCTTACTTAACGCTAGATTATTTATAGAAAGTTTGAAAATATACAACTAGTTCTAATTTCTTTCGAAATTTTCTATTTTTGTCTAAAAAAATAGAATAGCTATACATATTTTTCATATATAACTATATCAAGGTTCATTAACCAAGTATTTTTCATTGATAATATAAATAGTAAATGATACAGTTATTATGTAAAGGGGGAAATACTGTGAAAAAAGCAATACTTATAGCTCTCTTCATTTCACTGTGTCTATCAAACACTTCTTCATATGCAAACTCATATGTAATGCATACAGCTCAACCTGGAGATTCCTACTTGAGAATATCAGATCAATATGATATTAGCCTCAATGAACTTAAAACCATAAATCAAGACACCGATGAAACAGTTGAGGCAGGAAGCTTAGTTAAAATAAGGGAAGTATCATCAAGTAAAACTATTAAGATTATAATAGATGATGAAATTCTTGAACTTGACGAAGAGCCTTACATAGAGAACGCCCGTACCTTTGTTCCAATTCGTTTTATAGCGGAGGCTCTTAATGTTGATAAAATACTCTGGAATGACGAGCGTAAAACAGCTACTTTAGCGAATGATTCAAAAACTATTGAACTTACTCTGGGTTCAAATATTGCTAAGGTTAATGGAAAAGAAGTAGAATTGGATGCTCCTATAAGCGTTTATGAAGGAAGAACTTTTGTACCTGTTCGTTTTGTTTCTGAAATATTTGAATGTATTGTTAAATGGGATTATAACAATTACATGGTATTAATAGATACTGAGAATACTAGTGCAGAAGATTTATATTGGCTATCTAGAATCGTACATGCTGAATCAAAAGGCGAATCATTTGAAGGGAAACTGTCAGTTGCTAATGTAATAATAAACAGAAAAAATAGTCCGGATTTTCCGGATACCATAAAGGGTGTTGTCTTTGATACAAAACATGGTTATCAATACACACCTGCAGCAAATGGAACTATTTATAATTCCCCATCATCAGAAAGTATAAGGGCAACAACCCTTGCTCTAGCTGGTAATAACAATATTTCCGATTGTTTATACTTTTTAAATCCAAGAAAGGCAACTAATAATTGGATTATAGAAAATAAAACCTTTTATAAACGTATTGGTCTACATGATTTCTACAGGTAGTGGGGTGTCTCAGAATGACGAATTTCTGCGTTATTTAAAACCCGGATTATTCATTTTTAAACACCCCAGGGGCTGAACTCATAAGATTCCTTTATGAGCCAGCCCCTTAAATCTATTCCCTTACCTCCATTAATTCAAATACAACCCCATCCTTCACAATGAATGCTATCCTTGTACTTTCATTTACATCAAAGGGCTCTACAATCACCTTTGCATCCTGTGCGATTTTCTCTATACTGTCTACCTTATATGCTACATGTGGATTCTTTTGCATAATTTCAGGCAATGGAGTATCCTTTTCGAAACGAAGATATTCAAATTTAAGCTCATGTTCATCCGGGTCAGTTACAAATACCTTTAAACTATCTACATAGTTTTCATTTGCTTGTTCATTAATTGTAGGTACTCCCACGTGCATAAATTCAACCATTTTATGCTCCCCCTTTTTATTTATCTCGGATTATTTAATAAATATTACTATACCTTTAATGTATTATATAATTCAAAGCTTTCTTTTTCATTATATCCATCATGGACAATACTTCTTATAGCCCTAAGCATTGCCTTTGGATTTTCTGCTTGAAAAACATTTCTACCCATATCTACTCCAGCTGCACCCTCCTGCATGGCTCTATATGTAACTTCCAAGGCTTTTTGCTCTGGAACCTTTTTACCTCCTGCTATAACTATTGGAACTGGACACGATGCTGTCACCTTTTCAAAGTCGTCGCAATAATATGTTTTTATTATATGGGCACCAAGTTCCGCAATAATTCTAGTAGCTAAGAGAAAATACCTTGTGGTACGCTCCATCTCCTTACCAACAGCCACAACACCCAAAACTGGCATACTATATCTATTTCCTGCATCAATAGTATTTACTAGATTATTTATAGTCTGGCATTCTCCCGATGCTCCGATGAAAACTTGAATAGCCATACAACTAGCATTCATTCTAATGGCATCTTCCACATTTACTCCTATTACCTCATGACTTATATCTTCTTTTATTACTGAACTTCCTGCCGAACATCTCAGTGCTATTGCTTTATCGTGATCTGGCATGATAGAGGATCTGAGTCCTCCCCTTGTTGCCATTAAAACATCTGCCTCTTCAATTAATGGAGGTATAGTAATGTCTAGTCTTTCGAGACCAGCAGTAGATCCCATCATATATCCGTGATCAAATGCAAGCATTAAGGTTTTTCCAGTTCTAGGATTAAATATTTTTGACAGCCTATTTTTCATCCCCCAATCTACATGATCCATGCCCTTTACGTGAAAATGCTGCTTTTCAACAGGTATGCCTATCCCGTGATTCTTAGCTAAAATGTTTCCGTTCCTATCTGCCATTATACTCCCTCCTATTTTGTAAAGTACGGTGTTTTACAAGGTGCATTCCAATATTTTAGTAGTTCATCATCTATCCTTGCTATAAACACCTGGAATCCTGCCATTTCTTGCACCGTAAGTAGTTCATCAACTACACTGGCCACAACCTCTATTCCCTTTTCTTTAAGATACTTGTGACATTTTCTATAGACAATTAATTGTTCCATAAGTGTAGTAGAGCCGGTTCCATTTATTATAACCATTAATTTTTCACCGAATTTAACATCTAAATCCTTCAACAAAGCATCCATCATTATCACAGCTACTTCATCGGCAGCCTTCATTTTCATACGTCCGCCGCCGCCTTCACCATGCTGACCCATTCCAATTTCAATTTCATCTTCTCCTAGTGTAGATATCATAGTACCTGTAGCTGGATGAGTTGCACCTCGTGCTGCTACTGCTAAGGTAGCTGAATTGTCAGCGAATTTCTGTGCAATTGCAGCCACCTCTTCCAAGGACTTACCTTCCGCGGCAGCGGCTCCTGCAATTTTATAAAGCGGTACACATCCAACTAAACCCCTTCTGTCTTCCCCCTTTTCCCTAGGAGCATTGGAGATATCTTCTTGAGTAACAACTCGTTTTACATTTAGCCCTTCTTTTTCTACAGCTTTCATTGTTAGCTTACCTGTAAGCATATCACCAGCATGATTAAGGACAACAAATAATACCCCCTTGCCATTGTCTGCTCTTCTAATCGCTTCAATACAACCTTGTGGTCCTGGAGCCGCAAAAATATCTCCTGGAACAGATATGTCGACCATACCTTCTCCAACGAAACCACTCAAGGCTGGTTCATGGCCTGTTCCTCCAAGGGTAACAATCGTAACACGATCTGCGAACTCTAGCTTTTTGTTCACAACTAGCTTACTATCTGTTAATTCAATGGTATCAGAATTAGATAGAACAAGTCCTTCTAGAAGCTCCTGTGTTAAATTTTCAGGATTGTTGATAAATTTTTTCATTTTCATTTAAAAATCCCCCTTTTGGTTTAATCCAGATTGATTTTATTTATTTAACCCCTGTGAAAACCCCTTGAATAAAATTGCTAAAGATACTGCTCCTGGATCTCTGTGCCCTATGCTCTTTTCTTTAATATTTTTGGCTCTACCATATTTTGCAATGAACTTAGAAGTTTTGTCAGCACCTTCCTCAGCTGCTTCAGCGGCCTTTTCAAACATTTCCGTCATTTCACAGTGTGAATTCTTCAATGCTTCTACAGCAGGAATAAGTGCATCCATCATCGTCTTATCTCCTAACCTTGCACTTGAGATCTCTTCCATTGCACTCTGCGATGAGATAAACATTTCTTTGATTGTTTCTTCGTTAATTTCTACTTTATCACCTATATCATCGGCTAAACCAGTAAATATTGTTCCCCACAGAGGTCCGGCTGAACCCCCATTTATTCCTATGAAACTCCATCCAAGCTCTTCAAGAAAATCTTTAATAGTAACGTCGTCCCTTGAATTCTCAACTGTCTTTTCGATGACATTGGCTATTTTTTTAACGGTAACTCCATGGTCTCCATCCCCTATTATCGAGTCTAGTTCAGATAGAACTTTAGAGTTCTCCTTAAGCAAACCTGCAGCAGTCAGCAACATCTTTTTTAAGACCGATAGCGTTAACATTTGTCAGCCCCCTTTCCGTCGATTCGTAATTATATTTTAACATATGTGATATCATATGTTAATACAATCTGTTATTTTTTTATATGAACCTAATATATAGAAAAAACCACGACTTTTATGTCATGGTTAAGTCTGTTACATATTTTATTTATACTTTGTACTTAATTAAATCTACAGCGGTTTTTTCATCGGTTATTAAATGGGTTATGTATCCAGTTCTTAACGCACCTATGGTAGAATGAATGCTGTTTTTCCCTGTACATATACCTATAACCCGTTTTACTTTTCGAATCTTATCTAAAGGAATATGAATAGCATTGTCATTTTCACCTTCAATAACATTACCTTTTTTGTCGAAATAATACGAAAGAATCATTCCTACTGCTTTCTTATCACTTAAAGCAGAATCAAATCGTAAAGCAGTTGCTTGATCTGGTACAGAGGGGTAGGATCCTAAGCTAATAATAATATTGTCGAGTTTAGACCATATACTATGGATTTCTCTATAGTTATCGGTGTTGATAAAAAGTTCTTTTTCTTGCTCCGTAGCAGGAAAGGCTGGCGCATAAAGATAAAATGGCTTAAGCCCTGTCTTTTCTCCGAAGACCCTGGTTAATTCATTAGGATGATATCCTCTATTTGGAATAGATGCATTACCAATCAAAGGACAAACAACGCCTTCAAAATTTCTTGACATTTCACTTTGCTCTATCTTTTCTATAAGAGCCCCTATAGTGTATCCCCATCCTATTCCCAAGTATTTAATTTCCGGTAGAATATCTTTCATATAATTAAAGGCATGATTAAGTATAAGCTGTTCAGTTAAATACTCAGTATTTGCCTTCGGTACAATTATTCCACCCCTTAAGTTAAAAAGGTTTTTCAGTTGTCCCATTAGTAGTCCGTTATTTATATAAGGGGATTTTATTTGAATATGAACTATGCCCATTTCTCGTGCCTTTGAAAGCATTTTACTCACAAGAGGTCTTGATACTTTAAGTTTTATAGCTACTTCAGCTTGGGTCATATTTTCTTCATAGTACATCCGAGCAACTTCAACTAGTTTTAGTATTTCATTTTCATCACTAATCATTTATTTCCTCTCCTTGTTATAGGCGCAAGTTTATTTTCTCATTTCATGTTAACGTATGTTATATCAAATGTCAAATTTCACTTACATTACTTGCAAATATAAAGCTATCCTGGAAACCTATTAAACTATTGAAAAGAGGCTGCCTCATAAAGATTTCTTATGAGCTCAGCCCCAGGGTGTTTCAGAATGAGTGAAGTTCAAGGTTTTGAAATTTCAGCGGTTTGGCCAGTACTAACGTACGTGCCAAGTCGGTGAACATTTCAAATAACGCAGAAATTCACCATTCTGAAACACCCCCTTGTTCTTCTAAATTACTATATTTAACTCTTTTATATACGTAAAAGTTATAATTTCGGAATCGTAAGGCTAAAAATAGTTTCTTCATAGGGTATACTTTCAACCCAAATTTTACCTCCATGCTTTTCAAGGAGCTTTTTAACTATAGCTAACCCCAATCCACTACTTCCCACATTCTTTTTCCTTGCCTTATCCTTTATATATAAACGTTCAAATATAAAGGGTATATGCTCTTCTTCAATACCAGGGCCCTTGTCCCAAATATTTATCTGATAGTCATTTTCTAATGATATTAACTCTATTCCCATCACATTTCCTTTGCCACCATATTGCATGGAATTCTTAATTATATTATTAAGAATTCTATCGATGCTTAACCTATCGCAATATATTAGGGACTTTTCTTCAAGTATATCAATCTTAAGCTCTATCTCTTGCCTGTTTAATTCTGGTAAAAACTCTATAATAGATTCTCTTACTATCTCAGCTATGTCATATACTTGAAAATCCATTGTTATATCATCTGAATCCAACTTGGCCATATGGAATATTTCATCTATAAGATGTTTTAGCTTCTTTGATTTTTCAGAAATTATTTGGATATATTCCATTCTTTCTTGCTCATTCGTAGCGACTCCGTCTTTTAAGGCATCTACATATCCAATGATAGAAGTTAGAGGTGTTCTAATATCATGGGATATATTGGCCATTAATTTTCGCCTCGACTCTTCAGCAACGATTTGATTTTCATCGGTTTGTTGAAGTCTTTCAATAACTTTATTAAAATTACATGCTAAATCAGCTATCGGGCCTTCTTCTCTGACTAAAATCCTAGTATTAAGATTTCCTGAAGCAACTCTATCTACTTGCTCAACAATCCTTTTAAGACTACATATACCGTTTTGATTTAGATAAATCTTAACTAAGGAAAAAAAGATTATCAAAACGTTAAAAATTGTTAAGTAGATATTTGCGATATCAGAAAAATGTAATATTAACAAAATGGTACATGAAAGAAATACTACTATCCAATTTAAGATAGTAATAACTTTACAAGCGCCTTTCATAACACTATTCCCCTACAAATTTGTAGCCAATTCCCCATACGGTTTGAATAAACCTTGGCTTTTCTGGATTTTCCTCAATCTTTTTCCTTAGTCTTCTTATATATACCATTACTGTATTATCATCCTCAATATAGGTATCGTCCCACACATTTTTAAATATTTGAGCCTTAGTAAATACTTGATTAGGATTGTTGGCAAAAAAACTTCAGTAATTGAAATTCCTTTGCTGTAAGCTGAATTTCCTTGGTGCCACGATGAACGGTATAACTTTTCAAGTCAATTTTTAAGTCTTTAAATTCTATCACAGAATCGTTTTTTTGAGCCGATCCACTATTTAGGACAAAATACCTTCTGAGATGGGCATTAATCCTAGCAACAAACTCATTCATACTAAAGGGTTTTGTTATATAGTCATCAGCACCTATCCTAAGACCTAAAACCTTATCAATCTCGTCATCTTTAGCAGTTAACATAATTATCGGTGCATTAGTTTCATTCCTTAACTTTTTACAAACCTCTATACCGTCAACCTTAGGCATCATTACATCTAAAATAATAAGGTCATATTTCTTCTTCTTAAAGCATATTAACCCCTCTTCCCCATCTGATGCCATATCAACATTATAGCCTTCCCTTTCAAGGTATTTCCCTAAAAGATTTAAAATTTCTTCCTGATCATCTACAACTAATATATTTGCTTCCTTCATCTTATCCTCCAATTCACTAAGTAAGTTGCTAAAAAAAAGTATAATTTAACTTATATAATTAAATTATACTCTTTTTTTAGTTATATTTAAACATTATATAATTTTTCGTATTTTTTTTCTAAGTATTTTATGAAATAAACAGGGTTTAGTTCTTCATCCGTTACTTTCTTTAAAATTTCATTAGGCTTTTTCATACTTCCATGTTTATGGATATTCTCTCTCAGCCATTCAAGTACTTTATCAAATTGTCCTTCTAACAGCAGTTTATCTATATCTAGGGACTTTCTCATAGTATGCTCAAATTGTGCAGCATAGGCATTTCCTAAGGCATATGAAGGGAAATAGCCAAATAATCCATCTGACCAATGAACATCTTGGAGTACACCTACTTTATCATTTGGAGGCGTAATACCTAAATACTCTTCTATTTTTTCATTCCATATTCCAGGCAAATCTTTAACCTCTATTTTTCCTTCTATAAGCATTTTTTCTATCTCATAACGAACCATTATATGTAACGAATAAGTAAGTTCATCTGCCTCTATCCTTATCAATGAGTTTTCTGATTTATTTATTGCTTCATGGAACTCATTCAATGATACATTTGAAAGTTGGCTTGGAAAAGTTTCGCATAATTTTGGATAAAAAGACTTCCAAAAGTTTATATTTCGACCAAAAACATTTTCGTACATCCTTGACTGGGATTCATGTATTCCCATTGATGCTCCCGTTCCAAGTATCGTCTGAGCTATATCTTCGCCTATGTTCTGTTCATAAAGAGCATGGCCGCCTTCATGGATTGTACTGTATATTGCTGATGTAAAGTTCTTTTCATAAAAATGGGTAGTTATCCTAACATCATCACGTGTAAATTCTATAGTAAATGGATGCTCACTTTCCTTTAACATTCCAGCATCCTTATTGAAGCATATTTTTTCAAGAATATGTTGAGAAAATTCTTCTTGTTTTTTAGTATTGTAGGAATCAGTTAAAAAGTCCGTTCTTATTTTCTTATCACTATTTTGGATTTTCTTAACTAATGGAACAATTCTTTCCTTTAAAACTCCAAAAAATTTATCAAGCTTTTCTGTCGTCATTCCTGGCTCATAATCATCTAATAAAGTGTTATATGGATGTTCGTCATATCCTCTGTACTCAACAAATTTTCTAAGCATACTAATAATTTTTTCTAAGTATGGTTCAAAAATTGAGAAATCAGATTTATTTTTTGCTTCTTCCCATACTGCACTTGATTTACCTAACAACTCAGCATACTCTCTGTACTCATCAGCAGGTATCTTTGTAAGCTTATCATGCTCCTTACGCATTTCTATCACTACTGCACTTGTAATACTATCAAGCTCATCATTATGTTTTTCTAGAACCTCTAGACATTGCTTCATTTCCTCAGAAACGGTTAATTTAAAAACCTCACTAGCTAAAATCCCCAATATTTGAGCACGATTATTCACAGCCTTCTTTGGTGCTCCAGTAGCACCGTCCCAATAAATAAGAGATATTGAATGGTTATAGGCCTTGTTTTTTTCAAGTATTTCATTAAATTGCTTTTTTGCTTGCTCTAAATTCATAATTCTCCTCCTTAATATATATATAATTTGGAATTATTTATAAAATTTTCTCTAGTATTTCTATACAATATAATAATACAAATTTTTTTATATGTCTAATATTTTTGATAGATTAAAAATATTTGAATAGTAAATATATATAATAGAAAAAGGGACTGTCTCATAAAAGCTTCTCATGAGTTCAGCCCCGGGGTGTTTCAGAATGAGTGAAGTTCAAGGTTTTGAAATTCAGGCGGTTTGGCTAGTACTAATGTACCTACCAAGTCGGTGAACATTTCAAATAACGCAGAAATTCGCCGTTTATCAGACATCCCCTTTTATATTATTAGTTTAATTTGGTATCTTTAAACTCATATTGTCAATAAAAAAAATTGACCTACTTTCTTTCTTTTATCTTTATTAAATTCGTAAGAGTTAAATTAATCGGAGTATTAATATTATGTTTTCTTCCTTCCCTTACAATCGCTCCATTAATCATATCTATCTCTGTTTTCCGTTTGTTAATAATATCCTGAAGCATTGAAGATTTATTCTGAGCAGTTAGCTTACAAATCTCTTTTGTATGCTTAACCGGTTCTTCACTGATAAGTTTTATTCCCTTCGCCTTTGCAACTTCTTCTCCCTCACTTACAGCCAGCTCCAGTAGTTCTTCCGTTTCGACAAACTCCACCATTTTTCCATTTTTCAGTTCAGTAATGGCAGTAAGGGCATTAATTCCTATATTCACTAAAAGTTTATCCCAAATCAATCCTAGTACATTATCTGTTATTATAGTTTCAATTCTTGATTTATCAAACATTTTTTTTAATCTATTTACTCTATCCGACTTTACTCCATTTATCTCACCTATTATGGTAGTTCCAATACCTGCGTGGAAAATTTTACCCTGACTTAACATAGTAGCTCCATGGGCAGTAGTCCCTGCTATAATGTTTTCTTCTCCAACAACGGTAGCTATTTTTTCAATATTTCCAAGCCCATTTTGTAGTGTAAGAATAAGTGTATCTTTGCCAATTATGGTCTTAGCACCCTCTAGGGCTTTATCTGTTATGGTTGATTTAACGAAAACCAATACTAAGTCGACGACGCCTATCTCCTTTGGATTTATAGTGGCTTTTATCTTTTCTACTATTCGTTCTCCGCTCTTTCCTTCAATTTTTAGTCCTTCTTTATTTATTCTTTCAACATGCTCTTTCCAAATATCTATTAACCAAACCTCATTATTACCTTCAGCAAGTAATCCACCATACAAGGAACCCATGGCTCCTGCACCAAGAACAGCTATCTTCATAATTCACCATTCCCCATTAATATAATCTTTCAAGTTCTTCTTCAGATATACCTTTAAAGACATGTTCATCTGAAGGGAATGAACCGGCTTTAACCTCTTCCTTAAATTTTTCAAGTCCATCTACTATTTCAACACCTAGCTCAGCATATTTCTTGACAAACTTTGGTACAAATTTTTCAAATAAGCCCAGCATATCATGAAATACAAGAACTTGGCCATCACATAATCTTCCCCCGCCAATTCCAATTGTAGGTATTGAAACTTTGTCAGTAACTAGCTTTCCGATATTTTCTGGTATACATTCAAGTATTAATGCAAATGCGCCAGCCTCTTCTAGAGCCTTGGCATCATCAAGTATTTTTTTAGCTGCTTCCAATGACTTTCCTTGAACCTTAAATCCCCCTAGTTTCGAAACAGTCTGCGGTGTAAGCCCAATATGGCCCATAACAGGAGTGCCTGAATCAACTATTGCTTTAACTATATGAGCAACCTCCAGACCCCCTTCAAGCTTTACTACATCGCAGCCCCCTTCCTTCATAAGCCTATTAGAATTTATTATGGCCTGTTCTTTAGAAACATTGTATGATCCAAAGGGAAGATCACCCACAATTAATGGAGTAGGTGCCCCTTTCACAACAGCTTTAGTATGATGTATCATCTGTTCCATTGTTACGGGTACTGTAGAATCGAGTCCCATAATAGTCATTGCTAAAGAATCTCCAACCAAGATAATCTCTATACCTGCCTTATCTACAAAAGATGCTGTAGGATAATCATATGCTGTAGTCATACTGATTTTTTCTTTCTTCACCTTCATATTTTTTAGCTTCTGGATAGTCATCTTAGCCATTTCGTTCCCCCCTAGGTATGTTTTTAATTATCTATATATAATACGATAAAGATCTCACATTGTGGAGATTTGACAGTCAACGTTTCTGAGAATGACAAATCTCCACGATGTAAAAGATTTTTCGTAACTTATCTATATCCAAACATCTTAGATAATAATAAACTCTCGGAAACCACTAAATCTATAAACCCCTCATTTACAAACTTCTCATATCTATAGGATGGCACAGCCACACTTATTGCCGCTAATGCATCTCCCCTAAAATCAAGTATCGGTGCAGCTATACATTTCAACCCTTCAACATACTCTTCATCGTCAAAACTATAACCCTTTTCCCTAATCCCCTTTAGCTCGTCAAAGAACTCTTCCTTACTTAGGTGAGTATTAAAAGTATGTTTTTCAAGCTTTGTCTCTTTTATAATATTTTCCACCTTCACACTCGGAAGGTGGGCAAGTATTGCCTTGCCAAGTCCCGTACAATATGAAGGAAGCCTCTTTCCAATAGGTAAGTCTACCTTAATAGTAGCAGAACTCTCAATTTTATCAATATATACAATGCTGCATTCGTCTAGTATAGCAAGATTTACTGTCTCTCCTGTTTTTTCCGCTAACTCCTTAATAATTGGCTGAGCCATCCTTCTTAAACCTAAATCCTCAACAACTTTATTTCCTAATTCAAAAAGCTTTAGACTATTGTGATACCTTTGAGTCATTATGTTCTGAGCTACCATATTTTTTTCCTTTAGTGTAGATACAATTCTAAAAACTGTACTTTTATCTAAGTCTAAAGCATTGGCAATTTGTGTTATTCCTAATTCATGCTCACTCCCCAAAAGTTCTAAAATATCTACTGCCTTTATAATTGATTTCACTAAGTTGTTACGTTTCTCCATCCCTACCATCCTAACCTGGTGTTAATTCAATTATATAGAGTTGCTAGTAAAACTTAATTTATACATATACAAATACTTAGTACTTCTGGGAGTTTTGTATGTGTATGAATTAATAGTTTTACTGGAATCTCTATAACGTACTTTTCCCTAGCCCCAAAATAGCTTAATAGTATCTTCATCAGGCTTCTTACCCAAATATGTTCCTACTATAAAGGCAAGCAAAGAAATCACTAAAGTTTGAACAATTTGATGCATTCCAAGATATTTTATCTTAGCAATTGTAAAATACATAAATGACCCTACACCTGCAATTATTGAGAATAATGCACCCATGGCATTTGCTCTTTTCCAATATAGGCCTAAAATCGTTGGCCATAGGAATGCTGCTTCTAGACCTCCAAAGGCAAAAAGGTTTATCCATACAATTAACGATGGAGGTTTCATAGCGAAAATGAATACTACGGTTCCAATAATACCTGTGGTAACGAGACTCATTTTGCTTAGTTTCTCAGCACTAACATTTTTACTCCCATAGTTGAGGTATAAATCCTTAATAATAGCTGCTGAAGCTAAAATAAGCATAGAATCAACCGTTGACATTATAGCAGCAAGGGGTCCTGCAATAAAAATCCCTGCAAGAATTGGGTGCATCACCTTTACAGTAATTCCAGGAATAGCACCATCCCCAGCTAAGCTAGGAACTACCACTGAACCCAAAACTCCGATTAAGTGCATTCCAAGCATTAGAAAACCTACTACAAAGGTACCCACTATCATAGCGTTATGCAGGGATTTCGAATCCTTAAAGCCCATACATCTAACTGTTGTTTGAGGGAGTCCCAAAACGCCAACCCCAACAAGTATCCAAAATGACAGAATAAAAGGCTGAGTAATCTTTCCTCCCGCCGTTGGTGTTAAAGCTGCGGGGTTTGTTTTAGCAAGTTTTGACATTATACTTCCCATGCCACCTCCAGCTTTTAAAACACCCATAAGAAGGAATACTGTGGCAAAAATCATTACTACGCCTTGTATGGCATCTGTAAGGGCAACAGCTCTAAAGCCACCAACAGTGGTATAGATTATAACTGTTATCCCAAATAGTATAAGCCCGACAATATATGGATAACCTGTAATTGCCTCAAATAGTTTTGCTCCACCTATAAATTGTGCCACCATTGCAGCTGCAAAGAATATAAGTATTGCAACCGACGAAAGAATCACAACTGCATCGCTTTTATATCTTGCCCTTAAGAAATCTGTAACTGTAACAGCCTTTATCTTCCTAGCTACCACCGCAAATTTTTTACCTAAAACACCAAGTGTTAGAAAGGCCGTTGGAACCTGTATCATTGCAAGTAATATCCATCCAAATCCTAAACTATAAGCCACACCTGGTCCACCTACAAAGCTGCTGGCACTAGAATACGTTGCTATAAGCGTCATAGCTAGAACAAATCCGCCCATAGATCTTCCACCAATGAAGTATTCCTCAATGAAACCCTCTCCGCTGGTTTTCTTTGATTGCTTGTTTGAGTATACAGCTATACCAAAAACAAACAATAAATATATGATTAAAGGTATAATCATTTGTGAATTTACCATATCAATACCTCCCTTAAGCTATTTCTTTTCTTCATCCAGTGGAATCTCAACAAAAAACTTTTTAACTATAAACCAAGTTGCAAAGGAGATAACTACATATCCTAGAATACAGCTAAAGAAGAACCAACTTGGCATTCCCATTATATAGTTATAGTCCTTAGGGTCCTTTAAACCTAATCCATATGCAAAGCCATACCACCAAATAAAGAAAAATACATATAGTCCCAAGCTCATAAGGGCTTCCTTATTCATTTGTTTGTTTTTTTCTCTTTCTGTCATCTTTTTCATGATTTACCTCCCTTCAGTAATCTCTGAATGACATTTAAACCCTGCTAGGGGTGTTGCTAGTTTTATTGCTCTAAGTACTGCTTGCTCCATTACCCTTGCGGCTAATAGTCCAACGGAATTTACATCGGCTTCAACTTTGCCTGTAGCCATGGTAAATATTGTGTCTCCATCAAACATTGAATGTGCTGGTCTCATTGTTCGAGCATAGCCATTATGAGCCATAGATGCAATTTTGTTTGTCTGGGATTTATTAAATTTAGCATTTGTAACAATTGCTCCTATTGTTGTATTCCCACTAAACAGATTTTTTTTGTTGTCATATTGTTTAAGCATTTCACTTTCAGTGCTACGAAACGTCTTTTTATCATCATTTAAAAGGCCAGCTATAATTTCTCCATTCTGTGGATCAACAATGTCACCAAGACAGTTTACTGCGACCAAAGCACCTACCTTCAAGTCGCCTACCTGAAGTGTATAGGTTCCTAGTCCGCCCTTCATGGCGTATTCATTACCTAGTAGTTTTCCAATAGTAGCTCCTGACCCAGCTCCAATACTACCCTCATGAACTTCCGGTTTTTCAGAATCAATACATGCTTCATAACCCATTTTTTTATCGGGCCTAATCCTATGATCTCCGGCTGTTAGATCAAATAATACTGCACTGCATACAATTGGAACCTTTGTAACCTGAACATCGAATCCAATATCATTTTTTTCAAGATACTCCATAGCTCCTGATGCTGCATCAAGACCGAAGGCGCTTCCTCCCGCAAACATAACTGCATGAATTTTCTCAACAAGATTCACGGGGTCCAAAAGATCAGTTTCTCTAGTTCCCGGAGCACCACCTCTTACATCAACTCCAGCACTTGCTCCTTCTTCACATATAATCACTGTACATCCCGTTGCTGCCTCTAGATCTTGAGCATGACCCACTCTAATCCCATCAATATCAGTAAATTTAATTTCCTTCATTTTATCAACTCCGTTATAAAGATAATACTATCCCATAGTTACAACTTTGATAATTGCTATAATTACCCCTGTAACACCTTCTCCACCCAGCATACCAGAGGAAATAATTATCCCTTTTTCATTAAATTCTGGTTTTAACTTTGATACTATAAAACTCAACAGTCCCCCAATAAAGGCTGTTGTAGATATGAACATAGGGAGATATATTCCTATACCAAGTGTCATCCCGGGTATGTTTAACAAGTACAAAACCAATCCTATTATAAGTCCAATATAAAAGGCTCCTTGATTTGGAAGTCCTCCTACCATTGTAGAAACGGCATAGGCCTGAGGTGCGGGTAGTTCTGTTCCTGGTCCCATAGCTCCATATGCTTTAAACATTACAAAGAGAACTACTACAGATACAACTGCACCAATAATCCCACCAATGGATTCAGAAATAAGCTGAGCCTTTGGATTAGTCCTTAAGATATGTCCAGATTTAAAATCATTAAGTACGTCTCCTGTTAAACCACATGCTACGGCTACAACTCCAGCTATTAGAAATGCTTCGATTCCACCGGACTTTGTTACTGCTTTTACAGCCAGAAGTACAATTATACCAAATATCTCCATAGGATTTATACCCGTTTGACCTGTAATGGATGCTGCCATAGAGGTAGTTAACCATACACCAATTATTGTTAATATGCTTGGTACGAATCTCATTTCAGTAAAAATAGTCAAAATAAAAGCTATGAGTGCAAATGCTATAGGTGCCCATTTAAGACTTACTCCACCTTCCTTAGCAGCTTTTCCCGATATAATTGGTCCATATATTTCCTTTGCTTTAGGTATTATTCCCTTTACTAGTATTCCAACACCTGTTCCAACCATTAATCCAATCCCAAGGCTATTCTTAAATGCCGTTGCTACGGCTACATCAGCAAACCAACCCATAAGAACACCTACAGGAATTATAAAAAAGTACCCCACAATTGCACCTAAAAACCATACCCCCGTAAACAAAGGCCCAATTATGTATCCAATAGCCACTGCCATAGGAGAAATCCACACACCAAATTGTATGTTATTTTCCCAAAGCTTTGTAGCCATCCATGCTCCTGGAATTTTCCCAAACCAGTCTCTAATCGCTGTAAATACAGCTGTTAGACCTAGAGTTGTGAAAAGTGTTTTTGCCTTTCCTCCACCTTCATCTCCTGCTAGAACGGTTTCGGATGCAGCAATACCCATTGGAAAGGGCAGTTGTTCTTTTTCAATAAAGTATTTTCTTACAAGGGCTGTAAAAATCACACCTAGAACTGTTCCTGACAATGTAACAAATAATAGAGTGATGAATTTTACTTCAGCATCAGGATTGAGCATCCAAATACCAGGAATTGTAAAGGCCAGTCCGCCTGCCACCATTGAGCCAGCTGACATTGCAGTATGTGTAACATTAATTTCATTAAGGTTAGTATTTTTTAGAATCTTTAGTATTGTCATTGACATAACTGCAACAAATATTGTTGGCCATGGAAGAGCACCCATCCTTAAAGCAACATACATCGAGCTTGTAGTTATGATTATTGCACCTATGGCTCCAATAATCATGCCCCTTAATGTAAGCTCCTCCTTAAAGCTCGAAGCATACCTTACATCTTTCTTTGAACTATCCATACTTTTCCCTCCTTTTTCACTTATATATTGTTTATAATTTTTAAACATTATCCCAGATTGTTTATAGAAAGTTTGAAAACATACAAGTAGTTTTAATTTTCTATGAATAATCTGGGATTATCTTTATATTTTACATTAATTTTATCCTCAAATGGTAGAAAAACGTAATTTTTGAATTTTTAGATTTATGACTTAGTATTATTCATATTCATCATTTAAAAAGTATAAAGCTGTAAGGGCATATATCTTTGAGATTTCAACAAGGTCTTGTATTTCTACCCATTCATCAACTTGATGGGGAATCTCTCTATCACCGGCTCCCGTTACAATTACGGGGATATTCTTTAGACAAGATATGAAGGTTCCATTTGTTGCTCCAGGCACTCCATTGTATATGGCATCCCTATTCATAATATCCCTATGGGCCTTTGCAATTGCTTTAACCACAGACTCATCCTTAGAGGTTTCTGTCCACGGTCGATCATCAAGAATCTTCATCGTTGCATTAAATCTCTCATCTCCATCGGGATACTGCTTTTGAAGTCTATTTATTATCCCTTTAATCTGTCTTTTTATAGCTTCATGATCTTGCCCAGGTACTGTTCTAATATCAAGTGTAAGATAACTATTTGCTGGTACTACATTTATCTGTGCTACTCCTTTTACCGGAGATCTGAGCATAGTAGGTGTGAAGCTCGGCCAACCTAGATAGTCATGTTTTTGTAATCTATCCTTTTCAAAGTTTTCAAGTTTTCTTAATTCAGTTATTATTTTTGCAACACCCCAATTTGGATCATTCCCTGACAATGGCATTGCACCGTGTGACATTGTTCCATGGACAATTATTTCTATTCTCAGTGCCCCTTTTTGAAATATGCAAAGATTCTTTTCCTCAGGTTCACATATTACTGCAGCATCAACCTCATCTGCCCAACCCTTTGTAATAAAATCCTTTATTCCAATCATTAATCCTTCTTCATCTACAGTTATACATAAAAGAATATTTCCACTAAAATCTATCTTTGAATCCTTTATGGCCTTTGCAGCAAATATTGCAGCCGCTAAATTTCCTTTCGTATCATTTGTGCCACGACCATACATTCTCTCTTTATCATTAACTGTTACAATTTTTCCTCCAAAGGGGTGATATGTCCATATTTCATAGTTTCCTGCGGAAACTACATCCTGATGGCCTTCAAATAAAATAGTTTTTCCTTCCTCATGTCCTCTTAAAAAAGCGATGATATTTGAACGACCAGGAACTACTTCATCAATATGTACCTCGAATCCCTCCTGCCTTAAAAATTTTGAAATATATTCTGTAACCTTTGCCTCATTCATATCTTCAATTTGTGAATCGAAGACACTTTCTATCATTACTATATCTTTTGTAAAATTAATTAATCCCTCTTCATCTAGAATGTCTAATGCTTTTTTGTATTTCATTATACTATCACACCTTTACATTTAATAGATGTCGTGCTTTGTTTCGCATAGTGATACGCCATGTTGTATTATGATATTTAAATTTATTCTACAAAGGCAAAAATATTCCTTCAGAATTTTTAGAATTTTTTAATAATTTTTCCATAATTTTATTTTTTTACAATTTTATGTATAAAGCGACTGACTCCACTGTATTTCTTCAAAATCTACAAATATAAAATATAAAATATAAAAAAAACTCAGTTCAATATTAATTGAACTGAGTTTTTCTATATAAGTTACGAAAAATCTGTTACATATAATTAAAATTATTGAAATTAACTGGCTACACTATTACGGCCTGCATATTTGGCCTGAAATAGCGCTCTATCAGCACCATATATAAGTTCTTCAGGTGAATTGTATTCCTTAGGAAATAAGGTAGCTGCTCCTAAACTCACAGTAACATAGGGAGAAACACCTGAATGTTCATGGTTAATTCCTAGTGACTCAACCTTTTTTCTTATCCTCTCGGCTACTCTTAGAGCCCCATCTCTGTCTGCTTCCGGTAAGACTACAACGAACTCTTCTCCTCCATACCTAGCTACAAAGTCAGCTGGTCTTTGAGTAGAACATAAAATAGCTTTAGCTACCCTCTCAAGACATTTGTCACCGGCTTGATGACCGTAATAATCATTAAACTCTTTGAAATGATCTATATCTATCATAATTAACGATAATGGTTTTTTTGCACGTACAGCTCTTTTCCATTCAATTTGTACATTTTCTTCAAAACTTCTCCTATTTGAAATACCAGTTAGAACATCAACAGATGATAGATGTTCTAGTTTACTATTTAGTTCCCTGAGCCTAAGAAGCTCATCAACTTTTTCCTGAAGCATTTTTGCTTGCTTTTTTAGCTGCTCCTTCTGTCTATGGAGCTCAATAAATACCTTTACTTTGCTCTTTAATATCAAAGGTTCTATAGGCTTAAATAAGTAATCCACCGCTCCTATTTCATAGCCTTTAAACATACATTTTTCATTTTTATTTATGGCAGTTACAAATATTATTGGAATATTTCTAGTTTTTTCAATACTCCTCATAAGTTCGGCAGTTTCAAATCCATCCATTCCAGGCATTTGTACATCAAGAAGCACAAGAGCAAAATCATGCTCAACCATTAGACTCAGCGCCTCATTTCCTGAAGTTGCCTTTATAATATTTAAATCTAAATTCTTCAAAATCCCCTCTAAAACAAGTAAATTTTCTGGTCTATCATCTACTATAAGTATATTGATTTTATCTAGGGATATCATATACCCACCACCCCTCATTTCTAACAATGTTTCCCGTTAATCTCCAAATTTTTTCCTAAATATATTTTCTTCTGCTATACATGATTCGTATTTATCATAGTATTTAGTAAATCTAATACTTTCTCTAGATCCTAAACCTAAAAAACCTCCATAGCATAAACTATCATAGAATAGCTTAATTACACGATTTTGGAGCTCTTTATTGAAATATATCAGAACATTTCTACATATGATTATATTCATTTCTCCAAATACACCGTCGGTTACAAGATTATGATCTGCAAATATTATTTTTTCCTTAAAGTCGTTATGAAAAATAACAGAGTCATACTTAGCAATATAGTAATCTGAAAAAGAATATTTTCCCCCAGATTCAAAGTAATTACTCTGACATTTCTTTATGTTCTCAATCGGATATATACCCTCCTTTGCCTTCTGCAATACCTTCTCATTAAAATCCGTAGCATATATTTGAGCCTTATCATATAAACCTTCTTCCTTTAACAAAATAGCCATTGAATATACCTCTTCACCGGTTGAGCATCCCGCATGCCATATTTTTATAAAAGGATAGGTTTTTAAAACAGGTATTACTTCTTCTCTAATAGCCTTATAAAATGACGGGTCCCGAAACATTTCCGTTACATTTATTGAGAAATCACGCAACACTGTATGAAAAAAAATATTATCATAAAGAATTCTATATTGCATTTGAGAAATCGAATCAATATTAGATAGAACTAATCTATGCCTTATACGTCTTTTTATATGCTCTCTCGAGTAATTTCTAAAATCGTAGCCGTATTTCTGGTATATGGCTTCTAGTAGAAGCCCAATTTCTATTTCTTCATTTGCAATGTCTAATACACTTTCCTTATTTATCATTTATACAACCACACCTTTAAGAGAGAAATTAGCTTATCTATATCAACCGGTTTGGCTAAATAGTCATTTGCACCAGCTTCAATACACTTGTTTTTAT